>Ga0207641_10000032_pt1 | contig 221068 bp, 171 predicted proteins | sample KBSSwiS62_FD_184306 | JGI IMG/M metagenome (GOLD analysis project Ga0207641, IMG submission 184306) | Switchgrass rhizosphere microbial communities from Kellogg Biological Station, Michigan, USA - KBS Switchgrass S6-2 (SPAdes) (version 2) | ecosystem: Host-associated > Plants > Roots >... | reverse complement strand
AAGAAGTAACGTACGTACCGGCATTGTCGCCAGTCTCAATAAAAAAGGTGTTCCATGTCCATGTGTCTTTCTGGTCGCGATGGAATTGCATATGTTTTTTTCGTCCAGCTTCATACTGTTGACCTGCACCGGGCTTCGGCGTGGAGAAGTAAACGCGGCACACGTTGTTGGCGTTCTGCGCATTGATGTCTGGCGTGTTCGACGCTGCACTGGAACCGGTTTGGGCCAGCGCTGACGCCACGTAAAGACAGCTTACAACCAAACCTACCATTGAGATTCGCATGGCATGCTCCTGGGAGGAGATTGTCTATCGGCGAGACTCTATGCTCGGCTCTCCACGATGTCAAAAGCACAAGACCAGTATCTGAGCTGGTGCGGGGGTTTTGCGCGAGTCAACTGGGCGGTCAGCTCCGGGGCAAAGTAGTTGGTGTAAGGCGATGTTATGCCAGCCACGGTCGGAAGAGTGCGCGGCCACATCATTAAATGGCATGACCACGCCTCACCTTAACTGATTAATTGTTACATCTACGCCCGTCGTGTCGCAGTGGTAGTCGCCGTTGGGGTCTACTGTGAAATACAGCAGTTGGCCAGTCTTGATGGAAATTCCAGTGAGGCTAAAGCTCTGGGCTGCACCTCCGTTAGCGATAGTCCCAGATGCGAGCGACTGGCTTCCGTTGTTTGCAGACCAAATATCCACGGACCAGACCACACCATTCCCGCAGTTGGGATCTAGGTCGCTAAAAAATCCGGCGGCATTCACCAGACCAGTGAACGGACTTTTCCAACCGATTACTGCCAGCCCGGACATGGTTGGATGCATCGTCACCGATCGCGCCGGAATTCCAAAGTTACGAAAAAACAGAGTGCGGTAGGTAACGTTCGCTGCGATGATCGGCTCGACATTGCCCTCCGTGTCGGGACTCGGATTTTGCCAACAAGGGATGTTGACTACCAAGTGCGCAGACGGGTTGGTAACGCAAGGGAGAGAATAGAAGGGCAACAAGCTGTACGCCTTTGCGAGGTGGGCCAGAGAGTTGCTCTGCATTAAGTACCACACTCCGTTGCTGCCTTGGTTAAAAGAGATTTGGTTGCTATTTGCCAACAAGTCTTTGGAAAGTTTCCAAGTGCTTTGTGCTTGGGCGGTGACTGCGAGTGCACAAATCGTTATGCACAGAAAGAGACGGAGTAGTTTGCTGATTGTTTTCATTTTGGTTTCTCCGAAATGTCGCGCCGACATTCCCTTGGGGCACGGTCATGGATCGCGAACGAGATACCGTTGGATTGGGCCGATCAGCCTAAGAGGGTGGAAATGTGCTTGAGCAAAGGGCCGCGATAGGAAGGGCTGCCCTCCGATAACTGATGCAGCGGATTATGGGCGCATGATACGGCCAAGTCAAGCGAGATGGAACATTCTGTGAGCGGACACCTAAAAGGACGCACATCAGTCTGTCAACGAAAAGGCTGGAAAAACAATCCGCCAAAGTAGTTGACGTAAGCAGGCGATTACACCAACTGCTCGGAAGCGGGGCCGCCTAGGAGGGCAAAATAGTTGGTGAAATGGCGATCTATCGACTGTTTACCTCAGCCCCGCAATTTCTACGACCGCACAACACTACGCAATGAAACCGATCTTGAAGTCCTCCGTTTGGGGGCTGTAAATACGGCAAGGGCGTTAGAGGCTCTGGAGGAACTTCTCGAACGACAGGATCCGATCCGATTGTGCGGAGTTAGCCGTCCGCTTCGACATGTCGGGATCGTGGCTCACAAGAATGAATCCGTCAAGCGCGAGGTAGTGGAGCTGGAACTGATCGAACACATCAGAATCGTTTTTTGTTAGCGAATACTTACCGATCATAAACTCCCGAACTACAAAACGCGTGAACTTGAGAACAGGCTCCAATCTCTCTGTCATCTCCGCGAGAAGTGGGGGATCTGGCTTCGCGTGAAGCCATTGAAGAAAGCTCTGGACAAAATGCGAATCTTGCACCGTCCATCGCTCCTCAGGAATGAACTCTTTCCGCATCTCACGCGGAATGCGTCGTCCCGTCTTCTCGACCTCAGTTCGCCAGTCCGGATAGATTCCATCAACGAAGGCTTCCACCTGTCGTTTCCACTCCCCCTTTACTCCGTCGACGACTTTCTTCATAGTGGGCGCGCCTGACCAACTTGCTCGTCCGCCACGCCACGGAACCCCCTCTCGAAGCCTAAGCAAAGTGGGAGCGCGTCGGATCACGCTCACGTAATTGGAGAGTAGTTCACCGGAGAGGTGAGGGAGCTCAGGCGGGAAGGGGAGATTCAGCAGATCCCGGCATATTAAAAACCTCGGCTCTTCGTGGACAACACCGTTTGAGAGCCTAAACGCAAGTTTGATCCGGTCCCGAAATTCAGCGAATCGCTCCGCCCCCACATCATCGAGATCGGCGAGAAGTTCGAGCGCCGTCACAGAACTCAGCGCCCAGCCACCACGGGGACGACGTCTAAGCAGAAACCTCCAGTCGCTCGCTGGGATCTTTCCACTCTGAGCATGTCCGAAGATGTTCGTGTCGAAGATCGGTACGCGCTGCATGAGGATGTAACGATCCTAAATTACACGAACTACGTCTCCGGGTGACATGACGTTGAACCGTTTTCGGTGCAGTGTAGAATCTTCGGCAAATGCAAAACTGGGATGAGGTCCGCCTTGGACTCATGGCGCTAGGTTATCGTCGCGTTCTGACTGTCGAGATTGTCTGCATCACTCATGGAACATTCCGCGGCGCTATCGAGGATGAGGCCGAGCTGTATCCGTGCCCGGAGTGCCGCGGCGATTGCACATTGGGCGCGGTCGTCGAGGGATTCACCAGGCATGAACTACCGCCATGGGAGAAGCGAGCCAGGCCATTGTCGGACAAGACGCGGGCGTTTGTAATGGCGGAATGGTTCGGGGAGAGTCGACCCGACATCCTCCGCAACCGGCGAGCGAAGAGGTTTGTGAATCGCCTTCGCCGCGGACAGTGGCTCAACCGGGCCAAGCCAGCCAAGGTTGAAACGGAACCCGTCGATCTGAGGTCAAGGGCTCGCTCCTCAGGAAAAAGTCGCCTTATTGTTTGAAGCAGCGAAGCGTGCAATGCTCTCGGCAGAGATCCTGTACAAGCGATTGTCGGAAGATATGACAGCTTTGGAACGGGACATCGACCAACATGTTGACATCGAGGACCGCGCCATTGCGCCACTTCTTTCGGCCGGGGCGTTCATCGATTTTGCGCATCGGGTCGGATCCGTCGTAGACTCGCTGCCTCTCATAAAAAAGCGAACGCCAGAAATGCGTTAGCTAAAGACAAATCTGGTTGCGATCGAAGAAGCACGAAATCATCTACAGCACATGCGTGGTGATCTCTCGTCCAACGAAGAAGTCGGCTACCCGTTGCTCGGTGAACTCTCCTGGACTAACGGGGATTCGAGCTACACAATGTTTCTGAGCCAACCCTCAAAAATGAATACTTACTCTGTTGTTTACGATAAGCATAGCCAATGCTGGATCGCGAAATATCAGTACCGAGCAAAGAATGTCACGGTCCACCTTGACATGGTGCTGACGGCAATGCAGAAGGCCTACAATTGGATAATCAGTGTTGCCAAGTTTTCAGAACCCGACATAGCGATTCGTAAATGGGGCAAGACTTTGGCTTTTTCCGCTCGCATTAGAGATGCGTCAGGGTACACCGGGGATCAAAATACCCGGTTAGTTAAAGGATCGGGTGTCGACAAGTACCGAGTCTCGGAGTGTGGGGACTTTTGTGGGGACCCCATAGGTATTTCCGTACGTCTCAGTACCCGTCGGGAAAACTCCCCAACTGTCTAAGCGCTTGATTGTTTGCGTATATCGAAGTATTGAGAGGTACGCGCGGGACACGGGGAACCGGCTGTTAACCGGAGGGTTGTAGGTTCGAGTCCTACCTGAGGAGCCAATTCTTAGCGTCTGCGTTTCTTCACTGAAATAAATCGCCCGCCCGTGTAGACACGCTCTCCCAAACTGCTTGTCCAACACCTTGCCTTTATAATCTTCCCGCGGAATCGTTACTCTGCGATAAAGGGTCTAAATGGGACATCCTCTTCTTGAATTGAACGGAAAGACTGCGGTCGTTATCGGCGGGACGAGCGGGATCGGACTCGCACTAGCCAAGGGGTTGGCGCAGGCAGGAGCGAATGTTGTTCCAACAGGGCGGCGCGAAGAGCAGGTGCGCGCAGCGTCGTCGGCAGTCGAAGCGCTGGGACGGCGATCGCTCGCGATCACCTGTGATGTGACCGATGAATCAAGGCTCGAAGAGCTACTGCAAAGCGTTCGCGACGTCTTCGGGAGCGTCGAGATTTTGGTGAATTGTGCCGGGAAGACGAAACGAACGCCCTCTCTCGAAGTTTCCGATCAGGATTGGGATTCGATCGTGGAAACCAATCTGAACGGTACGTGGCACGCTTGCCGGGTATTCGGGCGGCACATGGTCGAACAACGGTATGGACGGATCATTAATGTAGCGTCACTGGCATCGTTTGTGGCGTTGTATGAGGTTGCGGCTTACTGCGCGAGCAAAGGCGCGGTTGCATCGCTGACGAAGGCTTTGGCTGTGGAGTGGGCGAAGTTTGGAGTCTGCGTGAATGCGCTAGCTCCAGGAGTTTTTCGGACTGACCTGAATACTGCACTGCTCGACGGCACCGAACGAGGACGGGAGTTTCTGATGCGTACTCCGATGCAACGATTTGGGAAAGTGGAGGAGCTATCGGGGGCCGCGGTATTTCTCGCATCTGATGCGGCCAGCTTTGTCACGGGCCATTTATTGACTGTGGATGGCGGGTTCCTGGCTAGCGGCGTGAATCAGTGACGTCGCAATGTTTGGCGATGCTAACTCTCGTTATGAAGCTAATTTTTCTCTCGCTTGTTTGACAATCGCCAGAAATTTACGGGCATTCTCAACGATGATTTGTGGCTGGCCCGCATTTAACGCATCACTCTGAACCAGTTCTCCTCCGACCCCTAGGGCGGCCGCGCCCGCTTTGATGAAGTCGCCAGCAGTGTTGAGATTAACGCCGCCGGTTGGGACCATCGGAACCTGTGGTAGAGGACCTTTAAGGGCTTTGATATACGATGCGCCGCCCAGTTGCCCGCACGGGAAAACCTTTACGAGTTCGGAGCCAGCGCTCCATGCCGTGATGACTTCCGTCGGCGTGAGTGCTCCGGCGAGCATGAGCTTGTCTTCCCGGGCAGCGAACTCGAGCGTCGGAATGTCCAGGCCGGGACTAACGAGAAATTCTGCCCCAGCGTCCACGCAGCGGCGCGCCATTTCGCTATTCAGAACGGTGCCTGCGCCAATCAGAACGGAGGAGTCGACAGTCTTGCGCAGTTCGCGGATGACATCCACTGCCCCCGGAACGGTCATAGTGATTTCAACGATTGGAATTCCACCTTCGCAAACGGCCTGGGCGGCAAGCACCGCCTGTTCCGGCGAAGACGCTCGTACAACCGGGACGATACCAATCTCGGTGATTCGCTCGCGAACCTGCTGTTTTTTCATGAGTGATTTGTCCTGCCAAAATCGGCCATACGGTTGTGATGTACGTCGCAAGATTCTGTATTGTTATACACAAAGTTCAAGGTGTAACGCGGCTCGCGTCACTGCGCGGCGTAAGATCGAGTATAAAACTGGCGAGGAGTTGTGATGCTGAGTGGAGCATTGAAACTGCATCCAGACGACAATGTTCTGATCGCGCTTCGAGATCTGCGCAAGGGCGAAGAAATCGCGTTGCCGAATCACGCTCTCGTTTTAACGTCTGACGTTCCGGCTAAACACAAATTTACGGTCGAACACTTGGATACGGGAGCTCCCGTACGTATGTATGGAGTCCTTGTAGGCAAGGCAACGCAGAAGATCGAACGAGGCGCCGCACTCAACGTATTGAACGTTCGCCACGAGGCCTTACCTTACCAAGAAAAAGGAAGGGAATACCGTTGGAAGGCGCCGGACGTTGCGGCGTGGGTGGAACGAACGTTCTTGGGTTATCACCGGGCCGATGGGCAAGTAGGAACGAGAAATTACTGGTTGGTGGTGCCGCTTGTCTTTTGCGAGAACCGCAATATTGAAGTCCTGAAGGAAGCCTTTGAAGAAGAGCTGGGGTTCGCTCGGCCAAAAATCTATCGCCGGCAGGTAGCCGAACTGGTGAGGCTGTATCGAGAAGGGAGGCTTCAGGAAGCTTCAGGTCTGGAGGCAGAAGAAAGTACTGTGGCACCACGTGCAGGCGGCGTTTTCAAGAACTTAGATGGCGTAAAGTTCCTCATGCATCAGGGGGGATGTGGGGGAACACGGGAGGATTCGCAAATCCTCTGTGGGTTGCTGGCGGGGTATATGCACCATCCGAACGTCGCGGGCGCGACGATATTGAGTCTCGGTTGCGAGAACGCGCAACTCAGCATTCTTCGCGACGAAATTGCGAAGCGTGACCCAAATTTTCGAAAGCCGTTGCTGGTGTTTGAGCAGCAGAAGAGTGCCTCGGAGTTTGCAATGCTCTCCGAAGCGGTTCGCGCAACATTTTTGGGCATGGTGGAGGCAGACAGCATTAAGCGGGCGCCGGCACCGCTTTCGAGGCTGACGATGGGTTTGAAGTGCGGGGGATCCGATGGATTCTCTGGAATTTCAGCGAATCCCGCGGTCGGACATGTTTCTGACATGATGGCGGCATTAGGCGGGCGGACCATATTGTCGGAGTTTCCGGAATTGTGTGGCGTCGAGCAGTCGCTGATCGATCGAAGTGCTACCAAAGAAATCGGCAACCGGTTCATTCAGTTGATGAGCGACTATGCCGCGCGGGCAAAAGCGGTGCATTCAGGGTTTGAGATGAATCCGTCACCTGGAAATATTAAGGACGGGTTGCTGACCGATGCGATGAAATCGGCAGGAGCGGCTCGCAAAGGCGGTACCTCTCCTGTGACCGCTGTGATTGACTACCCGGAATACGCAAGAGAGGCGGGTCTAAATCTGCAGTGCACGCCGGGGAACGATGTTGAATGTGTTACAGCTCAGGTTGGTGCGGGTGCCAACGTGGTGCTCTTTACGACTGGATTGGGAACCCCAACCGGTAACCCCGTTGCTCCAGTGGTGAAGATCGCGACAAATTCATCCTTGGCTCAACGCATGCGGGACATTATCGACGTGGACACTGGCGCGATCATTTCCGGCGATAAGAGTATTGAAGAAATGGGAGAGTCAATTCTGGAGTCGGTGGTTCAAATTGCCAGTGGGAAGGTTAGAACCAAGGCGGAGTCGCTGGGGCAAGACGATTTCATTCCATGGAAGCGCGGGATTTCGCTGTGAGACTCGACCGTTTGGGATTGTTTTCCGGAACGACAGCATAGGAGAGAAATGAAGGCCATTTTCGTCGTCATGTTATGCGTGCTGACTGCGGCTTCCGTCGCTGCTGCAGATGCGCCTCCCCCCGAGGCTTTTCAGATACTGCCCGCGGTGGGAAAAGAAGGCCCTGTCATTACGCCTTACTTGAGATACCAAACCGAAATGGGATGGCGGCAGGATGATGCGCGTCGCGCAGAGTGGCAGGGAATCCGCACGGAAGAGGACTTGCTGCGCGTGCAGCGCAAGATCGAAGAACATCTGTTGGCGATGCTTGGTGGTCTGCCCAAAGAGCGAACGGCGTTGAACCCGCAAATCACTGGCAAGATATCGATGGATGGGTTTCACATCGAGAAGCTGATATTCGAAAGCTTGCCAGGAGTGTATGTGACGGCTCTGGTGTATGTGCCCGAGGACGGAGGGAAAAAACATCCAGCCATTCTTGTGCCGGTGGGGCATGCGACGAATGGGAAGGTGCACTATCAGGCGCTGTGTCAGAGGCTGGTCAAGCGCGGATATGTCGTCATCTGTTGGGATCCGCCGGGGCAGGCCGAGCGAAGCCAGTTTTGGGATGCTAAGGCTGGAAAGAGTCGCTACAACCTGATTTGCGCCGAGCACGCGGTCATGGGAAATCTCGCATATCTTGCAGGGACGAACCTGGCACGATGGGAGGTCTGGGATGGCATTCGGGCTGTCGATTATTTGTTGACCCGCCAGGATGTCGATCCGGAGCGCGTCAACATTACGGGTACGAGTGGCGGCGGATTTCAGGCCGCGCACATTGCTGCCCTGGATCATCGAATTAAGGTCGCGGTTCCTTCCTGCTATATCACCTCATTGCCGATGAGAATGTACAACCGCATTTTCAAAGATCCGGACAGTGACCCGGAGCAAGATTTGTACGGCATGGTTTCGAATCATGTGGATCTGCCTGGGTTATTGCTAGCGATGTACCCGCGTCCCGTGTTTGTCGCAGCGGCGGTGTTGGATTTCTTTCCCATCGAGGGCGTTCACAAAACCGTTCGCGAAGTGACGGCGGTGTACAGCCAGTTCAATCATGCGGATCGGATCGGGATGGCGGAGGGATACCACGATCACCAGTTTTCGCCGGAAAATCAGGAAGCGGCGATGGCGTTTCTCGATCACTTTAACAGGTTGCCGGCACGACATGAGCCAACCCCTATCAAGGAGCTCGATGAAAAATCGTTGCAGTGCACACGATCGGGGCAGGTCATGGTTGATTTTCCGAATGCTCGCTCAATCATGGATGAAATCCGTGACTACTATCGGGGCCACAAGGGCACGGCGACGTCCAGTTTGAAAGATATGTACTTTTCTCCTTTGTATCCGAACATTCGTGGTTGGAACGTGGCAGAGTTTCAAGGTGCAATCCCTGGCTTCACCGAAATCCGATGGGAAAAGACAGGCAGTTCCGAGTTCGCAGGTGTGACGATTGACAAGTATGTGCTGTATCACAGCCGGGTTCTGGAATTGCCGTTGCTTTATATGCACAAAACATCGGGACCAAGCCAGAAGACAGTGCTATGGCTGGGAGAGAAGGGAAAATCCGCGTCCGAGGATTGGCCCAACATTTCGAAACATCTAGATGAAGGGAATGACGTCGTCTCATTTGAACCTCGGGGAATGGGGGAGACACGGATGCCGTACAAGGCGATCTCTCCGGACGATCCCGCTCTGGCACAGCTGGATTTTGATCATGCCTATGTAAATCCGTTATCGGGAGTGTTGGCCGACTATGGGTACAACGCTTTGCTTTTGGGCAGGCCGTACTTTTTGCAGATGATCGAAGATGCGGAGATTGCCACACGATTCTTTAAGGGTGCGGTTAATCCTAAAGCGAACATTAGTGTGACGGGAACGAACGGAGCCTACACGCTTGCGAGCGCTGTGTCGGAAACTCTTCCGAGCATCAAACTTATTTCGCAGCCCGGCGACCGGACGTTGCAGTGGTCCGAGCTCGTGGAGCAGAAAACCGAGTTGTGGCCTATTCAGTATCTGCTGCCGGGTGGTGCCTACGTTCATTGAATGAACATCAATGTGTCCGCTTCCTTCTCGCTAAACCTCGACGTGGGACATCATGTATTTCATGGCGTCGGGACGACGGGCAGAATCAATGCTGACGGATGTTCGGCATCGTGATAGATGATATTGGTCGCACTCAAGAAATGACGGGCGGATGCGCTATCGTCCCCGGTGTTGGCATTTCTGTCGAAGCGGGGAAAGTTACTGCTGCTGATTTCCAGACGCAGGCGGTGTCCTTTGCGGAACACATTGCTCGTTGCCCACACGTCTAGCGCGAACTTATAGATCTGTCCCGGGTTCATGAGCGTGGGCTTCTCCTGTGAATCGCGATAACGCGCTCGGATAATGCCTTCAGTCATATTTTGCGCAAAGCCATCCGGACCTACGTCCACAAGTTTGGCAGTGAAATCGGTATCTGCTGCCGAGGAACTCGCAAACAGTTCGACTTTGATTGGCCCAGTGACTTCAAAATCCTGCGCCAGCACGGGAGTGGAATAGACGAGGACATCCGCGCGCGCTTCCGCGGCACGCTGATCACGTGGTCCGGGCTTGAGGCGGGAAGACTCACAACAGAGCGGGCCGCCAATGGTGGGAACGGGGTTCGCGGGATCATATGTGTAGCGGTCCGCCGATTCAGCACGCGGGGCGGCTGTGGAAAGAACGCCATCCCCGGTAAGGGAATTTGCCTTGCCTCCAGAATGCAAGAAATATTTTGCTTCGCGAGCTTGGGGCAAAGGCCAACCTTGTTCATCGCGCCACTGGTTGGCACCCATCACGAAGAGTTTCACCGGCTTTCCAGCGGTAAATGGATCAGCGGCGCCTTTAAGAAGGTAGTCGTACCAGCCTAGGACCGGATCGTCTTCGTCGCCCTCGGCGGCTGGACCGAAATCGACGTCGCCGATGTTGCGCCCCGATCCGGCGTGGCCTCCGATAGTCACGACCAGGCGCTGGCCTTGGCGCGCGGCTTCACTGGCGCCGTGTGCCTTAATTCCGACGTAGTTTCGCAACGATCCGCCTAGAAAGATGTCGTACCAAGCAGCGACGTGAAGAATCGGGACGTTGATTTCCGAATACCGTTCTTCAATAGACAGCCGCTTCCAGTAATCGTCGTAATTCGGATGAGCCAGCCAGTCAAGAAAGTAGGGCGCAAGGGAGCGGGTGAGGTCCGAATCCGATACGGCGGATGGGAGTGGAAACAGCGGATATTCCGTAAGAGGAAGTTTCCACATGCCGTTCCTTGCGTTCGTATTCTTCTCCACGGAACGGTTCAGCGTGTCTTGTGCCAGGCCAGACGTCCACGATTCGTTGAACCATTGCTCGAAGGCTCCGCCTTGGTAGGTCCATCCATCGTGGTAGTTGCTGGCGGTTACCACGGGAGAAATGCCGGCTAGATGTGGAGGATGCGCGACAGCGGTCAGCATCTGCGTCGCGCCAACGTACGATCCGCCGAACATTCCAACTTTTCCGTTGGCACCTGGCAGGCTGGCGGCCCATTCGACGGTGTCGTAGCCATCATTTGATTCGTTTTTGAATGGGTACCAATCGCCATCAGACGTATAGCGCCCGCGGACGTCCTGCACGACGACGATGTAACCTCGAGTTGCCGCTTTTATGGCGAAGCCTGCGGAGCCGCTCTTGTTGTACGGAGTGCGCTCAAGAAGGACAGGAAACGAACCTTCTATTTTCGGACGATAGACGTCGGCTCTAAGGACGGTGCCGTCACGCATTTTTGCTTCGACACCGTATTCGACGGTGATGGGATTCGAATCGATCGCATGAAGTGAAGGTGACGATACGATCAGACCTAAGGCGGCGACGACCAAACACACATTGGGATGAACGCGCACTGTCAGCTCCGATGAGTCGCAGAATTTGTAATGGAGACGCGATTTGTAGGGATAGAGGCCATTGGAACAAGCGCCACGTAGGATTGCATACCTTCCGTATAATGCACAATCACTGTGACCCGAAATGATGCAGACTCTCCCGACATCGCTTACGCACTCGGTGTTGATATCGGCGGCACCGCAATCAAAGCCGCGGCAGTGGGCTCTGACGGAGAGCGGCTTGAATTTTTCCAAGCGTCATCGCCGAGAAGTGTTGAGGCGTTGCGGGCCTTTGTCCATTCATCGCTGAAACAAGCGAAACGACCGCTGCGGGGAATCGGAGTTGGATGTCGCGGCATCATCGACGCAGCGACATCACGAATCAACAGCATCCCTGGAGATCTCCAATTCCTGGAGGGTGGGTGTCTGAATACTTTGCTGGACGTCGGCACCTTGCCGGTTCGTGCCGATAACGATGCACGTACCGCTCTCCTGGCGGAAGTGCTGTGGGGCGCAGCTCGAGGACGACGCAACGTTGTGCTCTTGACTCTCGGCACGGGTGTTGGCGGCGCAGCAATGGTGGACGGAGTAATTCTGCACGGTGCGGCAGGCATTGCCGGACATTTCGGCCACATGACGGTTGATCTTGGAGGTGAGCTTTGCATCTGTGGAAACCACGGCTGCCTTGAGACACGTTTTTCTTCACGCGCCATCGAGGGGGACTATTTTGCGCATCTCCATCGAGCCGCCGCTCATTCGTTGTCGGTCGGAAAAGACGGGAAAGCTCCTACCACTGAGGCGATATTCCAAGCCGCCGCAAACGGAGATGAAAGCGCCCGTCGAGTTATTGATCGAGCACTCGAGTACCTTTCCGCATCGGTTGTAAGTCTGCTTCACATTTTTGATCCCGAAGTGCTCATTGTCGGTGGCAATATCGTCACAGCTGGGGATCAGTTGATGACGCCACTTCGCACTGCGGTGGCACAGTATTCGCGTCGAATGCTCAGCCGAGAAGTTCCCATCGTGGTGCAATCCGCAGTTGGCTATGGCGGAGTGCTTGGCGCCGCCGGCCTCATTTTCTTGGATCAGAAACTGCTGCGGATCTGAAGCGATCGAAAATAGAAAAATCCCTGCCCTGTTTTTTCACTGGTGACAAGGCAGGGAGACTCTTCGTCAGTGCACTGTAACTGTAGCCGTGGCCGTGTTGCGACCGAACTGGCTGGTCGAATAAAGGGTATAGGTGGTGGTTGCAGCAGGGACTACGACTATCTGCGTTCCGCGGACAGGCCCGGCTTGCGGATCGATGAGATTGTAGGTGCTGTTCGTCACCGTCCAGCTTAGGGTTACCGGCGACCCGGCCGTGACGCTCGTTGGATTTGCTGTGAAACTGCTGATCGTGGGCGATGGGCCGGTGGGGACATTAGCGGGAGTGTAAATCGTGCCCTGTTGGACGACCTCAAAGTTACTTGCCGGAATATTTTTCAGAAGATTGAGATTGGTATTGTTCCATCGATTGTCGGGAACGCCGCTGATAAACATGGCGCTGCCATTGTCTGCGAGGATCATCCCGTATTTCTTTAGTGCTGTGAGAATGACCTGGTCGTCGGCTGGATAGGTCGAGATATTGAAGCCTGCTTTCAGACGAAGCCGCGTGCCCATGGGAGGGGCACTCGTGCTTGTATTCGTCGAAGCCCAGTGTGTGGCGGGAAGAACGAACGCCTTCTGCGAGGTTGGGACGGTGAAGCGGAGTGCATGATTGATCGCTCCGGCGGCTACTTCATCGTAACGGACCAAGCCGACAAAGACCGGCAGGCCGGCAGCATCTGCGGAGGTCCACGTGTAGGGCCTCTGTTCAGGGAACGTCATATCCCAGATCGAAGTTGCGTCGGCGCTCCACTTTCCGCTTTTGAGATTGGCATTGAAAAGTTCATAGAGCCAGCAACCGTCTTTTTCCAGTACAAGGACGTGGCGATCGCCATTGCCGGGTTTCGGATAGCCCTCGATGAGAGCATTAGCAGGGATCGGTTCGGGTCCGGGATCACTTTCGTCGAAGTACAGCCCTAATGTAACCGGGACCTTTGCTTGCGTCCCAGAAACAACCTGATAAGGAATACCTAGAGTCTGATTGTGAAATGTTCCGGCCCCGAAGTCAGGGTGAAGTGTAATGGTTGAACCTATAAAGTTGATGATGTTGGTCGAATTGGGGTCAACAGGGGTTGCCGAAACATCGGTGTTCCACAAACTGCTGGGTTGAAATGGCACGAAGCCATTGAGGCTAGCCCCCTGACCTAGGCTCATGCCGCTACAGGTACCCGACTGAGAAAGCGCAATCCCGCTCAACAGTACGAGAACGGCAAGCGTGAAAAGAGCAAACCTACTGTGGTTGAGTCGCATACATGTTTTCCTTTCTTAAACTGCTGCGAAGCAGTCGGTTGGGGTTTCGATTTTGCGTTTCCCAACATCGGGGCGCTACCTAGGGCTGGACGAGATGGCGTTCCCTGAGATCGGACATGTATCAGTTGCGGAGCCGGGCAATCTAAACTTCACAATTTACTTTGGTCTTCCAAAAGCGAGCTACTTAACCAACTTCAGCAAGCCAAACCGTTCCGGAGCATGAAAAGTCTTACCCATCGGCGGCTGCCAGGTAACCTCGTAAGCATGTTCCTTGTCCCCACCACTACGGAAAAGATTCATGCGGAGCGTATTGCCGATCGCAGCGGGCCGAGTGTCTATGGCACTGTAGGGAATTTTCATGGCCGCGTACCAGACATGCTTTTCCTGGTCGATCCTCGCTAGCGCTTGAAAACCCGAATTCCATGTCCATCCTTCTTCGTGGTGGGGATTGTGCAAATCGATGTCGAGGTCGATCCATTCACCCTGAGGCGAAACCTCGAATTCCTTGTAGCGCTTGATTTCAGTGAAGTCTGAGCCGAGAAATACTTCGGCCACGTCCCAGTTCCAGAGTTCATTCGTTTCTTTGTGAGTATCTGGATTGGGTTTGAGATGCAGTTGCTCGAATGGGCAGATGAAAAGGAAATAAAGGTTGTTCTTGGTCCAGCGAGAGCGCACCTCGGTGCGGTAAGAGGTTACGGCTTTTCCAAAGGAGTCGCGTTCCATGTAGCTCTTGGAGGACGTCTTCCAAAAAGGTGACGCCGCATTGAGGTCGAGAACCACATCTTTTTCCGCGTACTTGCTTTCCACTACGCCAGGGTCTGCTGCGAGCGTGGGAAGAATTGCTAACAGAATGAAGAAAACAGTCTTAACGAAGCCATTCATCGAGGTGCTCCTGTACGAACGAGTCGTCCTGCAAATGCGGATATGACTTGCAAACGCGATCGATTTCATCCATTTGATGTGGGGACAGCTCTTCCTCGGGATCGAGGCACCAGCGACCGGCGAGGAGGCCCTGTCGCCGTAGAATTTCGTGGATGCCGGGGATGCATCCGTGAAACTGATGAGCGGGGTCGAAGATTGCTGCGTTGGCATCCGTGATTTGCGCAGCGAGCGTCAAAAGCTCAGCGGGGATGTTCGCGACGCTGCACTTTGCCAATCTAAGATGCTCGACAGCGGTCTTCGTCCATACAGCCCAATGTCCAAGTAGTCCGCCCGTAATTCGCACCTGTTGGCCCCCGAAATTGAATGGAGTGAGCAGGTCGTTGAGGATGTGGTCGTCGTTGCCGGTGTAGAGGGCGATGTCGTTAACGCGCCCGGACTGTGCGAGCGCGCGCACGACGTCGAGTGTCTGATAGCGATTGAAGGGCGCCATTTTGATAGCGACCACGTTTTCGATCTCAATGAAGCGGACCCAAAACTCGTAGGAGAGCAGACGACCACCCACCGAAGGCTGCAGGTAGAAGCCGATGACTGGAATCACAGAGGCAATCGCCCGGGCATGGTCGATGAGCTCAGGGACGGTTGCGTCGCGCAAATCGGCAAGGCTTAGGAGCGCAGCCTCGTATCCCAGTCCGGTGGCAAGCTGCGCTTCAGCGAGCGCCTGCTGTCGGCGTCCGCAGACACCCGCAATTTTCACGACTTGATGTCCCTTGCATTCCTCACCAGCTAGGGCGAGAACCGGTTCTAGTAGTCCGATCTTTGGATCACGAATTGCGAATTGGGTGGTGTGAACTCCGACGGCGATGCCACCCGCTCCGGCTGCAAGGTAATAACGGGTCAAAGCACGCTGCCGTCGCTCATCCAGGCGCCGGTTGGCGTCGAGGGCGAGCGGATGGGCTGGTATTACGAAACCGGAACGAAGTTTTGACCTGACATCCATCAGAATTTTCCGTCTCGCGCCTCAAAGTGCGTTGGCTTGTTTAGCATCGCGCCCCCTCGCTGAATCCATCGCGCAGTTCCCTCAATTAGTTCGGTGGGTTGCACAGTTGGGTTGCCAAAAAGTTTGTGGGCCTGGCTCGCGTTGCTCAACAGTGCTGTGGAACCTTCCGGGCCGAGGCCGAATTTCGGTGCTACTCCCAAGTAGCGGCCAAATTCCTCAGCGATTTCTCGGACAGAGAGGGTTTCTGGACCGGTGATGTTCAAAACAAATGGCGGAGATTGGCAATGTGCGAAAGAACGCAAGCACCAGGAATTGGCGTCGCGCTGCCAGACGATGTTCACGAACGGCATGCCGAGTGAAATGGGACGACCTTCGAACACGGCCCGGCCAATATCGACCAAGACGCCATAGCGTAACTCAACTGCGTAATTCAGCCGCAGGATTGCTACCTTCGTACCCCAACGCGCAGATCCATTTTCAAACATGCGCTCGCGTCCTAATGCGGATTGTGCATATTCGCCAACCGGACCTACTGGAGTGGACTCGAGCGCGCCACCCTCGGCGAGGGAACGCAGTGGATAAACATTGCCGGTCGAAAACGTCACGATCCGAGAGTTGCGGTAGCGTTCTGCGACGACGCCAGGCAGATATGTGTTCATGGCCCAGGTCAAATGTGCTGCGCTCGAGGTATCGAATTTACGAGCGGCCATGAAGATGACGTTGGGCATTTCCGGCAGACGGTTTAGTGTTCCCGGATCGAGCAAATCACATGCGATTGTTTCAATGCCGTGCGCACTCAGTTCAGCAGGTAAATCGGAATTGCTGAAGCGCGCCACGGCCACGATTCGCTGTTTGATACAGGCTTTCTCCGCAGCACGACGCGCGAGGTGGGCCAGGCTTGGGCCCATCTTTCCACCCACGCCGAGAATCAGGAGATCTCCACCAAGTGATGCCATCGCCGAGGCATCGGCATCGTTAGGGCGTGAAAGTTGCTCTTCCAGTTCTGCTACGGTGTCGATTTTCATCGTTATCCCAACTCAAAGCCCGCGAGGGCAAAAATCAATTCTTCGTGGGCGCGCAGTTCCTTTCCCCGCACCATGCGCATCAGGTGCCTTTGCGGAGTGAAGCCAAGATCACGCGCCATGGCAACGGCACTAATGTTTTTAGGAAATAGATCCCACGACCACCCAATTGATTCGTCTTTCAAGGCGTGTCCTATCAGAGATTGTGCGCTCGTGGCTCCATCGGCAACGCAAGGCCCCATGAATCTGTTCATTCGTCCGGTGCGCATTAGTAGATAAGAACGATCTCCGCAAATCGGCGGATGTCGGCGTGCGAGCGCGATCAATAGCCGCGAGCGATCCACGCCAAACGCCTCGACGTCAAAGGCAAACCAATTTTCGGCACGTGCCTGTTCACGAGGACTTGGAGAGAGCGGTGCGTCTGCCTTCGCTGTTCGCCCCCACCGTTCGACTGGCTGTTCGCAGCGGAAGCCGAGTTTTTCATAGAGCGGCTGCCCTTGATCCGTTGCATCGAGCTTTACCGTTTCAATACCCAACTCATCTGCCCGCGTTAGCGCATGCGCCAGCAAACGTCGCGCAAAGCCTAGTCCGCGATGCGACACTTTGGTCAGCACCATGCCGATCCACGCAAGTCGGCGTTGATAGCAAAACAACGTCGCGGTAGCCATAAGTTCACCATCGATCTCGATTCCCATGCAGCCTTGCGGTGACAGCTCGATCAACGTGGCCCAGTCGTCAGCGGTTTGGTTCCAATTCGCCTCCATCGACAAGCGTAGAAGTGCGGGGATGTCGCGTGGTTGCAGCGCCCGCAAAATTGGCGTTGCGCTATCGGGCATCGGAATTTGCTCCTCGAAACCAACGGATGAAATGCGGCAATGCGACGCTTGCGTCCGCAATCTCAGGATGCCATTTCTTTTCCCATTCGAATGACAGGAATCGGTCGTAGTCGAGTATGCGAAGTGCTGAGAGAAGCTCGGAAAGTGGGAAAGTCCCCTCGCCGGTGGGAACAAGTTTCCATTCGGCGTGATCCTGAAGCATGTCTTTTACGTGGACATGGCGAATAGTCTGGCCCAGTCCGATCGCGCCTTCCTGTGGAGATTCGTGAGACTCAAGGAAACAATTGGCTGGGTCCCAAATGACGCCAGTGTTCGAACCGTTTGCTGCGCCAAGAATCCCAGCCGTCTCGGGCGCGCTTGCGAAATCACCGTGGGTCTCCAACCATACCTCGACCCCTTTCGGTGCAGTTTGTGCCGCGAGATTACAGATCGACTCAGCAATCCAGCTACGTGTCGAAGCGCGATCGGCGCCGGGCTGAATCTTGTCTCCAAAGACGCGAATTCCCGGCGCTCCGAGCGAAGCTGCCAGATCAGACATTCGCTCGCCCTCGTCGATCCAAAACGAGCGTTCTTTCGCATCCGGAAAGTGAAAACGGCAACTTGTGTCTACACAGCTAATGGTCAACCCGTGATCGGACAGAGCCGTCTTGGTGTTGGTCAATTCCTGGCCCTGAAATGCCGGCAATTTCCAAAGCGAATCTTCATTCTCGACGAATCGCAGCTCAATGCCGTCGTATCCCGACGACGATGCGATCGAGATGATCTCGGGAAGCGTCCAGTCAGGACATGCGAGCGTGGAAAAAGAGAGTTTCATCCTTACGTCATCCGGTCGAGCATGGCGCTGGTGACCCGGTTGTTGACTTTGCGTCCGGTAAACAAGTTGTGAAGGTCGTCTATAGCGACATCGGCCATTTGCCGACGCACACTTTGGTGACTCCCGGCGATGTGTGGTGTCACGAGCGCTCCCGGCAATGCTCTTATCGGGTGTCCGACTGGAAGAGGTTCTAAAGGATCGGTGACATCAAGGGCGCAACGAAGGCGTCCGCGGCGAACTTCGGTCGTCAAAGCTTCGAGATCGATAAGCCCGCCACGCGCGATGTTGATAACGGCCGAGTCATTCGGCAGGCGTGCGATCCGTTCACGGCTGAGGATTCCACGCGTTTGCTCTGTCAAGGCTGCTGTCAGCACGAGCAGGTGAGCACGTCGCAGAAGACTGTCGAGTCCTACGAAGCGAACGGGGAATTTACTTGTGAGAGATTTTGGCACGTATGGGTCGTAGACGAGCCACCGCAACTCGAAGCCACGCAACAGGTCAACCAAGGCACGTCCTATGCGTCCGAAGCCAATCATCGCCACCTCACGGCCGATCAACGACTCGGAAGACCCGTGAAGGTGTACGTCGTCATAAATTCGATTGGAGCGAGAGCGCAACTTGTCACGATAGAAATCGATATTACGAGAGCAATAGAGGAGAAATGCGGCGCCCATCTCAGCGGTAGCACGTGCCATGGGCTCTGGGGTATTCGTGATAGTCATCCCATCGAACAAACTACGTGCAAACCGAGATTTAACTTCTCCGCCACAGTGGGTAATGATCTGGAGTCGAGGCGCGATGTCAGGGAGGTCCTCTGAAAATGAGGGGCTGTCCCAAGTTGTGATCAGTGCATCAGCGCTCGCGAGTTTTTTCCTCAAGGCGGGAGTTATTGTGCGCGCGCTATCCCTCCGCCAACGAAACGAGGCCGACAATCGCCTCTGCTGGGCAGGGGAAAAGAAGGAGTTAAACAAGTCTCGCCCGGCGCAAATAATGAGGTTCGGACGCGGCATGCGGGCGTAGTTTAACATCAGTTGTCTATTTTTTCTTTCTTTTAGTATCTATTAACTTCTCTTTTGCTTTCGAACGCAGTATAAGAAACCAAGCGACTTTCTTATGACCACCGTCAATGCTGTGGACTACGTTGTAATCGGGTTATACGCCCTGTTGATGGTTGTGGTCGGCCTCTACGTGATGCGCTTCAACCGAAGCGCCGCGGAATACTTTCGAGGCGGAAGTCGTGTGCCCTGGCTGGTCGCTGGACTCAGCTGCTTTATGTCTGGGTTTAGCGCATGGACCTTTACGGGGGCGGCTGGCGTTGCATATCGATCGGGGTTCGCCGCAACCGGGCTCTACATCGGCAACGCCCTGAGTTTTTTGCTCGGGTACTTCGTCTTCGCGCAGCGATGGCGGCGAAGCCGCGTTACGACCGTCATGGAATATCTGACCGGCCGGTTCGACCAGACAACCCACCAGACATTTTCGTGGAGCACGATCGTCTTTCAGCTATTTACCAGCGCAAGCACGCTCTACGGATTGAGCCTGTTCATTTCGTCGGCTTGCGGCTTTCCGGTCACGTGGACCATTGTTGGCGCGGGCGCACTCATCATTTTCTACTGCGTTCTCGGTGGTTTGTGGGCCGTTGTGCTGACCGACTTCCTGCAGGCTTCAATTCTGATGCCGTTCTGCCTTGTTCTTGTAATCACTTCGCTCGCAAAAGTCGGAGGATTTGCAAACCTGATTCACGCCTTGCCGGCCGAGATGAAAACTCTGCATGTATCAGGGGAGTTCGGATGGATCTACATCCTCTCGTGGACGATCATGGTCTCTTTTGGTTACAACACGAGCGCCATGGCGCAGCGGTATTTCAGTGTGGATAACGAAAAATCCGCAAAGAAAGTCGCGTTGCTGTGCTGCGGGCTGTTTTTCGTGGGTGCATTCCTGTGGTTCATTCCGCCAATGGCTGTACGGGTCATGTACCCCGACCTGCACCAGTTGTGGCCAACGTTAGCGAATCCCAGCGAAGGGGCATACGCGGTCGCAAGTCTTACCCTACTGCCCCATGGCCTGATCGGCGTCATGCTTGCGGCGATGTTCAGCGCCACGATGGCAAACCTGTCGGCGCAATTCAATCTTAAATCGGCGATCTTGACGAAAGATCTGTATCAATCCCTTTGGCGTAAGAGCGCAAAAGATCGTGAGTTATTGATTGTCGGGTGGATTGCAACGTTTCTCGTCGGAGGGGGAACCACTGTGCTTGCCGCTTACATGGCTGCTAGCGGCAAGAGTGTCTTCCAAGTGATGCTGACCTTCAACACTCTGATCTCCCTCGCATATGGCCCACCGGCTTTACTCGGACTAGCAATACGCAGAACGCCCCCATGGTCGGGACTCGCCTCGTTCACGGTGGGGCTGGTTCTCGGAATACTCGGAGCATTCGTCTATCACTGGTCGCTGATCCAGCAGGTCGTCTACATCATTCCCGCGTCATTCGGCATTTTCTTCTTCAGCATGCTGTTCGATCGCGGCGACACTCCTGGGCGAGCGCTGCTTTTCAAAAACTTGAATACCCCCATCGACGTCGCCACGGAGCTTAAAGATTCTCCGGATTTCACGGTTCCAGTATTTCGTTTTCTTAGCCGAACCATATCGTGCATCGGCGTGTTGAGCCTCTTTTTACTGTTCGCCGCTCCCGCGGAGCAGAGGATGACAGTCTTGCTCTTCGCTTTGCTCACATTGGGGGTCGGCGGCTCGTTGTATTTCGTGCGAGGGCAATCTGGCGGAAGCGAGACGAACGCGGTTACGGCCGACGTGTCGTTGGCATCGCGGGGTAAGTAGGTCTGATGATCAGGCTGGGAATTATAGGGTGCGGTGAACATTCGGAGAGTGGGCACGCAATTTCTCTCGCAAGATTCAAAAATGCTCACCCAAATGAAATCGAATTGACCGCCGCCTGCGATGTGAAACGCGAACGAGCAGAGTTTTTTTGTCAACAGTATGGCTTCCTGAGACCTTACAGCGATGCCGATCAGATGTTGGCTCAGGAGAGGGTTGACGGTTGTATCGCGGTGGTGCCGGTCGAGAAAATTCCCGACGTCGGCATCAAGTTGTTGCGTCTCGGCATTTGTTGCTCGGTAGAGAAACCTCTTGGCGCTTCGATTCACGATGTCCAGGCATTGCTCGATGCAGCGCGGCAAACGCAAACACCAAACATGGTGTCGGTGAACCGGCGGTTCATGCCATTTCTCAACCGCGCCATTGAATGGTCGGCGAAAAGCGGACCTTTGCGATACGTGCGCTGCACCTTCACTCGTCACCAGCGCACGGAACCCGAGTTTCTTTGGGGCACTGCGGTTCATGCAGTCGATGCGTTGCGGTATATCGCAGGAGACGTCGCAGAAGCAAGCATTCGAACGCTGCTACCGGTGCGTGGCGGTGCTGATTGGTATGCCATCGACCTGCGCTTTAACAGTGGAGTTGCCGGTCGCGTTGATGTCCTTCCGACCACAGGTGTGCTGGATGAGACCTATGAGTTGTTTGGGGAAGGTTGTCGGGCGATTGTGACGGCGCCCTTCGGTTTTCAGCGCGGCATGCGCTGTTTTCAAGGGAACGAATTGGTGGTGGAAGAATCGAGCGAGGCTGTTCCGGAAGATGTGCTCAATGGATGTTATGACGAAGCGTCCGCATTCATTAGCGCACTTGCCGCTAAAAAACGCCCGCGCCCGTCCATCGCCGATGTGTTTCCGTCCGTGGAATTGTGTTTGCAATTGGCACGACCGGCAGCACAAACGAAAGGCTGATCGTAAGAAATCTTGATTGAGAGGGTTTTCCGTGTTGATCAACTGTTTTAAGGACAAACAAGAAATGGCTAGAGTGGCTGCAGAACGAGCCTCAGGTCTGCTGCGCGCCGCCATTGCGCGCAAGGGCTCAGCGAGATTGATCGCGGCGACCGGCGCCGCTCAGTTCGAATTTCTCGAGGCCCTGACCAGTCTTCCAGGAATTGACTGGAAGCAGGTTGAAATGTTCCATCTGGATGAGTACATCGGGATATCGGCATCACACCCGGCGAGCTTTTGTCGCTTCCTCAAGGAGCGTCTCATCGATAAGACGGGAATAACGAAGCACCATCTCCTCAATGGGGAAGAAGATCCTGAGGTGGTGATCCGACGGACGAATGAGGCGCTGCGTTCTGAACTCGTCGATGTAGCCTTCGTCGGTGTTGGCGAGAATGGACACTTGGCTTTTAATGATCCGCCCGCTGATTTCGAGACCGAACAGCCTTACATCGTTGTGGATCTGGATGACGCCTGCCGCAAGCAACAACTTGGAGAAGGGTGGTTCCCGACTCTAGCTGATGTTCCGCGACGCGCGATTTCCATGAGCATTCGCCAGATTCTGAAGACGAAAAAGATTATGTGCATCGTGCCTGATGCGCGTAAGGCGAATGCGGTCAAAGCTTGTTTTGACGCTGAGATCAGCCCGCTAGCGCCCGCTTCAATTTTACGTACTCATCCCGACACAACCGTGTATCTGGATGTAAATTCGGCGGCCTTACTAAGTTCCGAGGCGATATCGCCGTCGAGATGAGGTGGGCCGGCTAGTCGTGAGGGCTCCTGTTACGAGTGCAGCCGCCTTTTACTTCGTCGCTCCAGCTGCGGGCGGGTTCACGATAATGTTCAGCCACTCTTTTGCCATCAAGCGATGGTAAGGTTCTGTCATGTGAATGTGGTCAAGGCAGAAAAAACGGCTTCGGTCTGGTGACGCAGCCAAGATCGAGCTAATTTGTACAACTTCGATTCCTGCTTCGCGAGCTGCTTCGGACTCCCTTTCGCGCATCTTCGGATCGGCGGAATCGGGATCATGTACATCATCGAACATGATTACGCGTGTGCCCGCTGCTCTGAATCCTTTGGCCATGGTTCGCAAATCCGCAAGGTCTTGATCCGTTCGGTTCACAAGTACCAAGAGGACCGTGTTCGGTTGCCAAGCGAGGGCGTCCTCATAAAAGTTCTTCATCGCTCGAGATGAGGTTAGGCCTCCTGCTTGAAACTGCCGGAACTGCACGCCAAGATTTTCTCGAGCAATCATTGCAGTGACGATGGGCACGAAGGCGGACGGCGAAGACCAATGCAGATCCATTGTGAATGAATGGCCGATTACAGCGATGCGTTGGGAGGGAAGGGCCTTCAATTTCGGCTGAAGAGTCTGGACGTCGGGCTCAGCAAGCAGTTCGTCCGCTACCACCTGGGCATCACGGATGTGAAGGTTCTTCTCGCCCCAGTTCCAAATTTTTCTTCCGGCAATTTGCCACTCCGCAGCGCTGAGACCAACGGGCGACGCACAGGCTTTGCCTTCGAGAAGACGTCCCGTCGCGAGAAAATCTTCGTCTGTGCCTGGAAGGCCGAACTGTCCGACATAAACAGGAAGGCCGAGTCCAATGTAGAAAGCATAGAGATCTTGCAGCCGATCACCATCGCGTTCGACTTCGAGCACCGTCTGGTAAAGATTTGCCACTGAGCGAATTTCCTCCGCGCGGTGGTGAGGTGCTTTTTCCCGAAGGTAAGCAGTAACAACATTTACTGGAAGATTCACCGGCATGGGTAGGTCGGCGCTGAGGAGCGGCTGTAGATCTTTCGCAGGACTAAATGTCGAAGGCGCTGCGAGTGCCCATCGTTTTGCCGCCGCGGGCGCTGCAAGAAGTGAAGTCTGATGAACAACCAGTGCTTCAAGAACGGCGTCATTCGGCTCGGACGGCGGCCAGCAGGCCTGATCGGTATTGCCCTGTTTCCGCGCAAGAAGGATCTGGTATGCGTGTATGCCGACGATGTTTGCTTCGACAAGCTGTTCAAGACGGGCTGGTCCGGGAACCGCAGAGATCGAGGTTTTGTCCGCGCTGAAGGCGACCCCAACAATAAAGAGCACAACAGTCAAGGACTTGCAGCTCAGTCTCTCCAAGACGAATCTCCTGAAAGTTAAACCGCTCGCACTACACTCCCTTACGCCAGCCGGGATCCTCCGGAGATTTCAGATCCACGGTGATGGAACCGTCCGCATTAAGCGGTTGTTCGCAAGCCCAGGCTACGGGTTTCTTTACGCCTGGCCGAATTTCAAGTTGAGCGGATAACTGAATCTTGCCCACGTAGCCTTGAGGCAGTAGGAACGATGACTGGCGCAAGCCGCCACCATGTGGATGTCCAGCATCGAGCGCACCTTGCATCTGGATTTTCTTGTCCGGGCTTTCTATTTGAAGCCACAGCACGCCGGGCACGCCGGCTACGCCCCGGTTTGCAACGCAGACAATCAGTTCTGATGTGCCATATCGTTTTCGTTGCCACACCCAGGCAGGACGTAACCGGTATCCCAGGTTCGTTCGCAGCCGATCGAAGCCGCGCGGATACTTTTCATAGTAGCGCCCCAAATTGTCGGCCTCTGTCCACAGACCCCAATAATTGGCTCGCACGTCCAGAACGTGCAACATGTGGTTCTCGAGTGGATTAATACCCGCCGCGTCGGGTTTCAATTTGTCCAGCTCATAATGTCGATTGGAACCGTCTTCCAATATGGAAGCGAGCCATGGTGGTCGGTTTGCGAGCGCCTCGATCTGGATCGGTTCCTCAACAATAATGCTGTCGGAACGAAGCCATGCGCCAGCTCTCACCGCCATGTCGATCACTGTTCGGTTTCCGACATCGCTGATGTCGGGCTGCGTATTTACCGCGAGTGGCGTTCTTTTCCATGTTTCCAATTGACGCTCTGTCATCGAAACAAATGTGCGCTCGGCCGTAAGGTAGTCAGGAAATGGGTTTGGATAGTCGCTCGTATGTCCCTCACCCCAGAAGCCATACTGCATCAAATCCATCCACTCGATGAGCGGGTTACCCTCAAATCGCGCGGCCAGCAGATCATTCAACTCAGCAAACGCTTTCTGAAATTCCGGGTGATCATAGCGAGGTTCGCGATACTCGCCCGTTTGACCGCCGCGAATGCGGCCGATAGTCACGATCGGTATGCGATTACGCAGGAATTCAGGAAGGGCCAGCTGTTCTGGCTGAAACGATTGGTTGGAAAGCTGGATTCTAAACGCAACTCGAAGTCCCTTTCGACGCGCGGCATCGAGGGCCAAATCGAATACTGGTTCAAGATCTAGCCGCCCTGGTCGGGATTGAACATTTCGCCAATCGCAGCGGATGTAGATCACATCTACAAATGGCAAACTGGACATCTTGTCGACATGCTGCGGCAACGTTTCCCGGCCAGCCCGCGCCGCGAGCGACGGGCCGCCCTCCTCCCACGCGTAGCCCACCAGCCCTAGTCCGGGGTTGCGCACCGGTAGCTCGGAGGGTGTGGTGAAGAGGATGGTTCGCCACCCTTGGTCTTGGTCGATTTCAAAAGGTCCCTGGTTGAGTCGCTGATGAACAGGCGGGCCGGAGCCGAAATCGAATCCTTGCCAAAGGTGTGCGGGAACATCAGCTGCAGCGGCGAATGCCGCTGGTATCACTACAGCGCCCTTCAAAAGGTCTCGGCGAAGCATGGATGTTCCTAATTAGGGAATCTGGCGGCCCGAGTATACAAAAAGTTTTAATGTTTGTTTTATTTTCTTTTACTTTTTATATATTTCTGTTATTTTCCCTCGTGGCACGCAGGGTACTTCAGAACTTATGTCATCCACAACCCTCGTCGAGCCCGAGTGCCTGCGCATGATTTTAGATCGCCAGCCGATTGTGGCTGAACTGCTCGGCAAAAGCATTGAAGTTCAGAAGCAGCTAGGCTACTTCCACACCCTTCGCGAAATCTGCCAACAACCGTCTACTTGGTTGCGAACGTGTGCCCTTCTCAAGGGCCATGTTGCCGCGATGAAGCGGAGTTTTGCCAACATTCGTAGCTTGACCCTGACGGGTTCCGGCAGTTCGGAGTATGCGGGTGACTGTGTCCGCATGCCTTTGCAGAACGAGCTCGGGATCGTCGCGCAGGCAGTTGCTGGTGGGGCGCTGTTATTGCACGGGAGCAAAGCTCTTGCCCCCGGCCGACCGGGATTGATGGTGTCGCTCGCTCGTTCCGGGGACAGCCCGGAAAGCGCTGGCGTGTTGAACTTAATGCTGCGCGCCGAACCCGAGATCCGCCAGGTGGTCCTGACTTGCAACGACGCTGGGAGTCTTGCTCGGACCTACCGAGACAATCCACGCGTGCTCGTGATCGCTCTCGATCAGGAAACAAATGATCGCGGGCTCGTGATGACCAGCAGCTTCACAAATCTCGTTTTAGCCGCGCGCTTCGCGGGTCTGCTCGATCAAGAAGCGCGCTATGAGAGCTTGTGCGAGCAACTGAGTGCTACGGCGTCACAGTTCATTTCGAGCCACATCAGCGACATCTCAAAGATAGGCAGAAAGGAATTCAACCGTGCCGTATTTCTAGGAAGTGGCTCGCGCTTTGCTGCCGCGCGGGAGTGTGCGCTCAAGATGCTGGAAATGACGGCGGGCCGTGTCTCCACGATGTGTGAAAGCTACCTGGGGGTTCGTCATGGCCCCATGAGTTTCATCCATAAAGACACGCTCATTGTTTGTTTTCTATCTTCGGATCCAACGCTCCGGGCATATGAGAGTGATCTCATGCGAGAACTCGATCAAAAGGAACTAGGCTTGCTGAAGGTGGTAATAGGAGAGTCCATTCCCGCCAAGATTCTCCGAAAGGATGACCTAGGTCTGGAGTGCGACGGCTTGAGGCAAATCGGCGATGAGAATGCGCCCGTGATCGACGTTATCGCTGGCCAACTACTAGCGTTCTTTCGTTGCATGGCCGAGGGTTTACGGCCCGATTCGCCTTCCGAGGGCAATGTAATCAATCGGGTAGTTCAAACGTTCGCGTTGCATAGTCCGATGAGCTGAAACGTCCAGTCAAGGTCGAAAGAAAGCGGTTCTAAGACTTTCCGAAAACTGAAGTCTGACGTTTTATTTTTCATATTTCATCATTTGCTATTCTTTCTTTGCTTTTGGTTGTCGGTTATGTTAAAGCTCAGTTTCAAAAACTCTGCATAGGAGTGCGACTAATGAAATCGGTGACTCACTCTGCAAAATGGCTCGTCCTGTTGCTGGTGATCGGGTGCGCACAGTTTCTGGTTGCGCAAGGGACGGATTTAGGCACCATCACCGGTTCTGTCACGGACGCAAGTGGCGCCCTGGTTCCCAACGCCACCGTCACTATCCTTGACCTATCGACGAACACTCCACGTGAGACCAAGACGAACGCAGAAGGTGTCTATCGCGTGTTCGGATTGAGGCCTGGAGGATACAAGGTAACTATCTCCGCTCCTAACATGGGAACTGCCCAGATTACTGGTATTCAGCTAGTCGGCAGCGATGTGGTCAATGCCGATGCAGTGCTGAAAGTGGCTTCGACGACCCAAACTCTCGAAGTTACAGCAGAAGCGCCCCTTGTTAATACGGACGACCAGACGATTAGCGACACCATCAACAGTCGGGCCGTGATCGATTTGCCTCGTGATAGTCGTGACGTCTATAGCTTCTTATATCTGAATCCCAACATCACGCAGGGCTCCGCTGACGGGGAATTTAAGTTTCTGGGTGCCCAGAGTTACGGAGGTAACTTCACTTTGGACGGGCAACGATCCAACGGCGGCGTTTTCGGTTCGCCGACAGACAGTAAACCATCGTTGGAGGCTGTTGCCGACATTAATGTGCTGTCGAACGATTTCAGCGCTGAGTATGCCGGCATATCAAACATCCGTGTTACGACAAAACGAGGAGGTTCCGGATATCACGGGTCGATTTTCTACAACAACAAAAACTCGGCATTGGCAGCCTGGACTTCGCAAGACAAGATTGGAAAGGAAAACTTTGCGCCTTATCCGGGTCAGAGCTCATATCCCAACCCATATTTCAATTTGAATGACGTCGGCGGATCGTTTGGCGGCCCGGTGCCGAAGTTGAGCAAGACCTGGTTCTTCACGTCTTACGAAAGAAACTGGAACCGTTCGCCGGTGCAGTTCATAACTAACAATCTGCCGCATCCCACATTCTGGACCGGCGATTTTTCGCTGTTGCCGGACTCAAATCCGAGTCCGAGCGTCGCTGTAAAACCTGACGTTCCTTCCAGTATCGTGTTAACACCAGAAGAAATTGCCGCGGACACCGTTTTCGCGTGTAATGACCCCACCGATCCGGAGACCTGTTCCACTCGTTTTATCCAGATCCCTTCTCGACTGCTGAACCCGACAACTCAAGCCCTCATCAATAACTACTTCCCGAAGATTGGCACGGGCATTCCTATCAACAGCCGCGGTCGTGCCATCGGATTTCACACGATTCTGCCGGGCAATAGCGTGACCGATACCGGCACTTTGCGCGTCGATCACGATTTCAGTGATAAAGATCGGGTGTACGTGGTGTACACCGCATCCGGCGCAACTGTCGCGAACCAACCGGTGATCGGCGGTTACACCGGTGTGGGCCTCAAGCAGAATGAACGCCGGAACGATACGATTTCTATTTCTTACAATCGTGCATTCAACACGAACGTCATCAATGAAGCCCGTGGCGGATTTAACCGCGAACACCTGTATCGGCATAGCAATACAACTCTTGACAGTTTCCTTTCGACGATAGGATTTGATTCGTCGGATATCGACGCTTATGGCGCCGTAACCGGCAGCGGGGAACTTGCAACATTCGGTCATCCAGCCGTCAGTTTTAATAACCAGTACCTCACATTCGCTAACGGCAATCGGGATACCGATCGAGCTCTGAATCAGAATTTGGCTACATTTGGAGACACGCTTACCTGGGTAGTCCGGAAACACAACCTGAAGATGGGGGCCGACTTTGTGCGAAACAGCGCAGAAGACGGCTTTGCCAAAAATCGCGGAAACGTGCGCGGCTTGATGACCTATGGTGGCTCAGGGGCGAATGCTTTCGCTCCATTTCTTCTGGGTTTGCCCGCGACCAGCGTCAGCTACGTCAACAACCCACGACCGTCCCCGATGGATGTTTACAACTGGGAACAGGGGTATTTCTTTCAGGATGATTGGAAAGTAACGCCAAGGCTCACCTTGAACCTTGGAATCCGTTACGAGCTTATAACTCCTTTTATCGATAGAAACGATCTCTTGGTGAATTTCGATCCGAACTTTGTGGATGAGAGCACCGGCGAGAAAGGGCGCTTCGTTGTTCCGTCGGAAAAGACGCTGCCCTTCCTGGACACGCGTATTGCGGACACACGGCCCGTCGTGACCGCTGCACAATCAGGCTTAGACGTAGGGCGGGGTCTGGTGCGTATGGATAAGAACAACATTGCCCCGCGCGTTGGAATGGCCCTACGGTTGGGCGACAAATCGGTGATTCGTGCAGGATATGGCTTGTACTACCCAACCTCCGCGGCGCAAGGCATCCGAGACCCAATTGCAACCAACGGATTTAACCAGGGCTTGACCAAGAGAGCGGGAGTCGATCCAGTCACGGGCGCGCCGGCACCTCTTCTGGGGTGGCCCGGATTCGATCATGGTTTCAGTCCGATGACGGGCGGCGTGATCAGAACTGGATTCGGAGGTCTGCCTTCCATTAACGCTGTTCCCGTTGGCTTAGAACAGCCGCGGATTCAACAGTACAACGCGACATTCGAGCGCGAAATCATCAGAGACGCATCAATCCGCCTCTCGTATCTTGGCAGTTCCATGAGCGGGCTAATTGGCGGCACCGATTTGAACGAGATCCAAGCGAGCGATGTGCCTTTTGGAACAACGACCGGCGATGGAATTACACCGTGCAATCCAAGCGACTTTGATTGTGACTATTCTCCCGCTGACATTGCCCGGCAACCTCTGCCCGGTTTAGGCGATTTCCTCGCGAGCTATGGCAATTTCGGTCATGGGCGATCGAATGCGTTCCAGGCCCAATTCGAGAAACGCTATTCTCACGGGTTAATGTTCAGCATGTCCTACACGTATCTCGACCAGAAAACGACGTCACTGGATTTAGGGAATTCCAGCCTCGGCGGCCTGGCTTGGAATCCCTTCACTCCGAATCTTGACTACACCCAAGACTCTTGGCTGGCGAAAAATAGGTTCGTAGCTTATGGAGTGTGGGACCTACCGGTCGGTAAGGGCCGCAAGTACGGCTCCGGATTCTCTGGCTGGGAAGATGCCATCATCGGTGGCTGGCAAACCAGTTTCAATATGTTTGCCAAGACAGGAACGGCATTCACTCCGTTCTGGATCTGCAACAACTGCGGGCCAGCGACGCTGGGCAACATTGGCGTAGGTTCCGTAGATGCGGTGGGAGATTTCAACGGCCCGTCCTTCCGTCCGGTGATTATAGGGGACGTGAATCATCGCAGCGGGGATCAGATCTGGGATCCGGCAGCGTTTGATCTACCTCCACAAGGCGCCGACGTGCTCAGCAATCCAAACCTTGCTAAACGCAATTCCCTAACTGGCCCCGGCACGTGGGGTGTCAACCTGGGAGTTCACAAAGACTTCCACTTTGGAGACCGTATTGTCGCGACATTTGGTGCAGACGTACAAAACATCTTTAATCACCGCTTATTCTCTCCGAATGCTGACGATGGCGGAGGCGGTGGTTCATTCGCGAATGTGGGAGATTTTGATCTCGGTGTAGATCCGACCACCTTGAAACCCTTTGTTGCTGATTCTGAAACCAACCCCGATTTCGGGCGATTGATCAATACATACTCACAAGAAGGTGTGGATAGTCGGCGCACCATCCGATTGCGGTTGAGGATCACGTTCTAACGATTGTTCTTGCAGCAAAGCCGGCCGCCGCGTCAGATGCCCAAATGACGGGCGGCCGGTTTCCAATTCTCGTGATGAATAGAATTCGGCGGCCTCGATCGGCGCTCGACCAATCCTCTGTCGCCATGTCAGGCAGGACACGATGAAACTCCGCATTCGTTGTGCAATCGTTTTCGCAGTGTGCGTCTGTTTGACCAGTACGCCTAGTGTCGCCCAGCGTCCCGGAGACTTTAAGATCATCGGTCCGGGTGGTGGCGGCGCCATGTTTCATCCGTTGGTAAGTCCGCATGACCCTAACACTGTGCTAATCGCTTGCGACATGACAGGCTCCTACATTACTCATGATGGGGGTCGCACCTGGCGGATGTTCAGTCTGCGTGGCGTCGTGGATTTCTTTGTCTTTGATCCACAAGACGCGAAGACCATGTATGCGCACGCAACGGGACTGTGGCGCAGCACCGACAGCGGTGAAACATGGAATCTAGTTTTTCCAGATCCTGCTACCGTTAAAGGTGTGAAGATGAGTTCCGATCATTCGGACGAAATCATCCTCACCGATCCGGATCCGCTGGGCACAATCGCTGCCTTGGCAATTGATCCTGCCAATTCCAAAGTGCTTTTTGCCGCAGCTGGTACGAAAGAAAGCCCAGCTCTTTTTGTCTCGCGAGACTACGGCACGACTTGGAAGAAGCAGGTGGATCTCCCCGCGGTTCCTCGCCGCCTCTGGATTGATCCGAATTCATCCTCCGATGCACGCACGCTATTTATGGCTGACCTGCTCAACGTGATGGTAGCCGATGGCTCTGCTGTCCGAAAAGTTCAACTCCCGCCAGCGGTCAACGACATTTCTTTAGGGTTCGGTACAGCAAAGCAGCCCACCATTTACGCGACCTCAGAGGAAGGAATCTTCGTTTCAACTGATGGAGGTGCGAATTTCAATAAGCGTAGCTTGCCCGGGACAGGCGGCAAGGTTCGAGCGGTCGCAACCAGTTTCCACCATCCAGAAACCGCGTATGTCTCATACGACCACTTGTCGCTTGAAGGAAAAACCTGGATCGGGGTTGCGAAGACAACGAATTCTGGCGCCGACTGGCAACTGGTTTGGAAAGACTCACCCACGTCGACAAATCCCGCTAGCAATGTCCGCGATGCCTGGATCACCGAGCGGTTCGGCGCAGGGTGGGGAGAGAATCCCCTCAACATGACCGTTGCGGACCAAGATGCAAAAGTGGCGTACGGCACCGATCTCGGCAGAACCATGCAGACGACCGACGGGGGCTCAACGTGGAATGCGCTTTATTCGCGAAGAGTCGACAATGCCGGTTGGACGACCACGGGGCTCGACGTGACAAACGCCTATGGCGTTCATTTCGATCCCTTCGATTCGAAACGCGTTTTCATCACCTACACCGACATCGGGCTGTTCCGCAGTGAAGATGGTGGTGCGTCGTGGATGAGTTCGACCTCGGGAGTGCCGCGCGACTGGGTGAATACCACGTACTGGGTTGTGTTTGATCCGAAAGTGAAAGGCCGGATGTGGAGCGTAAATAGCGGCACGCATGATCTGCCCCGCCCCAAGATGTGGCGCCATACATCAGTACTCAAATACAAAGGCGGAGTTTGCCGTAGCGATGACGGTGGTAAGAACTGGACTAAATCAAACTCTGGGATGGACGAAACTGGCGCAACCCATATTCTGCTCGATCCCAGCAGTCCAGTAGATTCTCGCGTGCTGTATGTTGCCGGGTTTGGACGCGGTGTCTATAAAAGCACCGATGGTGGTCGCAATTGGAGTTTGAAGAACAAGGGAATCACACAAAACGAGCCGTTTGCCTGGCGACTAGCGCGCGCCTCCAATGGAACACTCTACGCACTCATCGCGCGTCGCTCCGAAGATGGCAGTATTGGAAACGCGGGTGATGGCGCTCTCTACGTTTCAACGGATGGTGCTGAACACTGGACGCCGGTCGCATTGCCGGAAGGCAGCAACTCGCCGAACGGACTTGCCATCGATCCGGATTCTCCAGACCGGCTGTATCTCACAACCTGGGCGCGCGCTGCCGGGCAACATGGCGACGGCGGCGGCATTTTTCTTTCCGAAGATGGCGGAAAAAACTGGAAACAGGTTCTCGAAAAAGATCGACACATTTACGACATTACGATTGACCCCAAGGACCCCAAGATTATTTACGCCGCGGGATTCGAGTCATCGGCGTGGCGATCGTCAGATCGTGGAGTAACCTGGTCGCGCATCCCTGGATTTAATTTCAAGTGGGGACAACGCGTGATTCCCGATCCTCTGGATCAGAACAAGATCTATGTCACAACCTTCGGTGGTAGCGTGTGGCACGGGTCCATCAATGGAGACGACCACCCGATCGACGTGGCCACGCCTGTGTTGGAGCCTGGAAAATAACTAAGATCCTGGAGAGAGAATTTGATCAATCGTCGTCAATGGCTATACGGCATCGGAATCGCAGGTGCTGCCACCCAACTCGGCTTTGCCACCCCCGAACCACCCGAGGCCAAACCCACTCCCAAGCCCTTGGACATCTCTCAATATGAGCCGAAGAGCATGTTGCAGGTGCACGAGTCGAGGGTCGAACGGTCGAAGTATCCGGTGATCGATTTTCACACGCACATCTCCGGCTCCACGAAGTCGGAAAAAGGCGTAGAACTCTCGCCGGACCGTGAATACCTGGGAACGCCCCAAGAGTTGCTCGCGGTTATGGATCGCAAGAACATTCAGGTCATGGTTAATCTGACGGGTGGTTACGAAAAGGGCTTGGCGGAAGCGGTGACAAAATACGACCGCGCATACCCAGGCCGATTTGTAACATTCACCGAACCTTCGTACTCGCGCTTCAAAGAACCTGACTATCCCAAGTTGCAAGGACAGGCAATACAACAAGCTCACAAGGATGGCGCGCGAGGACTTAAGATCCTAAAAACACTGGGCCTGTATCTTCGGGAGGACATTACGACCGGCAGCCTGGTGAAGATCGATGATCCGCGATTTGATCCCATGTGGGATGCTTGCGGAGAACTGAACATGCCGGTAGCAATCCATGTTTCTGATCCAGTGGCGTTTTTCACCCCGACGGATCGTTTCAATGAACGTTACGAAGAGTTAAACAATCATCCAGACTGGTCGTTCAACGGAGCAGACTTTCCGAGCAACGCCGAGTTGCTCGAAGCCCGCAACCGTGTGATAGCCCGACACCCAAAGACGCAGTTCGTCACGTTGCATTTTGGAAATTTTTCTGAAAATTTGCAAAATGTTGGTGAAAATCTCGACCGCTATCCGAATATGTATGTGGATATGGCGGCGCGCATCGGCGAACTCGGGCGCCAGCCATTTACTTCCAAGAAGTTCTTCGACAAATATCAAGATCGCATCTTGTTTGGAACGGATGCGACGCCCCACGGAGACGCATTTCCGCAGCAGGTCTTCAACGATCAGCTCTACGAGATCTACTATCGGTTCATGGAAACCGAAGACGAGTATTTCGACTACGCTCCCGCGAAAATACCTCCTCAGGGGCGCTGGCGTATCTATGGGATCAACGTCTCTGACGCTATCTTGCGTAAGGTTTACCACGACAACGCTGCACGGCTGTTACGACTCTAGATGCGGACCGTTTTGCGAATCGCGGTTCTGGGAGTTCTGCTCGGCACACTTGCCGTCCATGCACAAGTACGCGTGTGGCAAGGCACGTTGACTCTTCCTACCTATGAGGAGGGCTTACCGGATCCGAACCCTCCGTTCGACCAGTTCACCACCAATCGCTTCAACTATCCGTACACGTTGCGTAATAACCTGACGAGTCACCGCATAGATCGGGCGTGGCGCGCCATCTATTTGGAAAACGAATATTTGAAGTGCTCGGTGCTGCCCGACATGGGTGGTCATCTTTATACCTGCATCGACAAGATTTCGGGCAAGCCAATGTTCTACGCAAACCCCTCGATCAAGAAGGCCGCGATTGCCTATCGCGGCGCTTGGGCGGCGTTCGGAATCGAGTTCAACTTTCCGGTGTCACATAACTGGATGACGATGTCGCCGGTCAACTTTGCGTTTGGAAAACACGACGATGGCAGCGCATCTGTGACCATCGGCAACGTCGATCGGGTCTACGGGATGGAGTGGATGGTGGAATTGGTTCTCCGTCCGAAATCGACATTGCTTGAGCAGCGCGTGACCCTCAGCAATCGTAGCGATGTGCGTCATCGTTTTTACTGGTGGAACAATGCGGGCATCGAAGCTTGGGACGACTCTCAAATCGTCTATCCCATGCGATTTGCCGCAACTCATGGATTTACTGAGATTCACCCGTGGCCCGTTGACCAGGACGGGATCGATTACAGCATTCTTGCCAATCACAGGAAAGGGCCCGTTTCGATGTTCGTCCACGGAAGCCGTGAGCCCTTCATGGGCATCTGGAATCCGCACACGAATACCGGCACGGTACATTTCGCTGAGTACGAACAGCTGCCGGCAAAGAAGATCTGGTCATGGGGAGCCGATGCTGACGGCTTAGACTGGCGAAAAGCCCTCTCCGACAACAACAGTTCCTATCTGGAGGTGCAGGCAGGTTTGTTTCGGAACCAGGAAACCTATGCATTCCTGCAGCCGCGACAAACCATCCGCTTCTCGGAATTTTGGATGCCGGTTAGGCAGATCGGCGGAATCGCTCGTGCGAATCTAGCGGGGGTGGCAAGCCTCAGTCGTAAAGGGGACACATTGGTGGCAGGATTTAACGCCAACCAATCCATTCCCGATGCGACCGTATCGCTTCTCAAGGGGACGGAGTCGGTAGTTCGCGAGAAAGTCGACCTGCTGCCAGAACGTGCCTGGCTTCATACCTTACCGAAAATCAACACACAAACGAAATACACCATCGAGATTCAGGACTCAAAAGGCATAACCGTCCTTCGCCAAACTGAAGGTGAATATGCATGGACGTCCGAATCGGAGATTCGTGTGGGCCCTCAACCAGTTCATCGCATTCCGGAACCTACCGGACGAAGTGATAGCGACTGGATCGAGTTTGCCAAGAACGAAGAATTGAACGGCAGAAATCTCAGCGCTCTTGAAGCTTACAAAGCGGTTTTAGAGAAATCTCCGGAGAACTTTGCTGCGGGAAAAGCAGCTGGCCGCTTAGCGGCCGCCATGCTGCGATTCGAGGAGGCCAAAAATCTTCTTGAACCTCTTCACGGGCGAGACACGACAGACACTGAGATTTCGTACTACCTTGGCATTGCGTATGACGGATTGAATGATCCGGATCATGCCCGTATTGCTTACGAACAGGCCGAGCGCTTGCCTCCTTTTTATGCCGCTTCGGCTCTGCGACTTGGCGAGCTCCTCGCGCGACGAGGCGACTTTGCTGGTGCCGAACAGCATCTTGCAGGAGGGTTGCGCGCTGCTCCCCAAGATCTCCGAACGCGTGAAGAATTGGTGGCGGTGAAGCAGGCAGGCGGCAAGCCCGAAGAGGCGCGAGCCTTAGCCGAAGAAAGTCTCGCTCAATTTCCGCTCAGTTTCTTCCTGAGCGCCGCACTAGGAAAACCCGACCTACCACATCTTGCTAACGATCCAGATCGCGTTCTAAACATCGCGGCACAGTATATGCGGCTCGGGCTTTATCAAAAGGCATTGAATGTTCTGTCCCTCGGATATCCAGCCGCGATTCCATACGAGAGTGAACCGGGAACGCTGGCGCCACAGAATCATCCCATGGTGGCTTACTACCGGGGCTATTGTTTGGAAAAACTCGGCCAAACAGCGTCAGACTTCTACGACCGCGCGTCTAAGATGTCGACGTCTTATGTTTACCCGAGCACTGCAGAAGAATTCCTGGTGTTGCGCTCAGTGGTCCAGGCGCGTCCTTCTGACGCGACTGCTCATTATTTGCTGGGGACCTTCTACTTCTCGCGGGGTTTAACTGATCAGGCTCTCGGCGAATTGTCCGAGGCTCACAAGCTCGGACCTAGTCTTCCGGTGGTAAGTGCCAGTACGGGTTTGGCCCTTCTTCACATCAAGAACGATCCCGAAAGAGCGCTGGCCGCGTTCAGAGACGGACTCCAGAGCGACCCGAACAATATCGCAATCTACATGGGCATCGATCAGGCCCTGAGCTTGTTAAATCGACCCCCACAAGAACGCGTTGAAGCGCTCGAAAAGTATCCACTTATGGACGCCGCTCCATCTGGCCTAATTTTTGAACTAATTTTGAACCTTGCGGAGGCCGGAAACTTTGAGCGAGCCACGCAACTGTTCCACAATCGATTTTTTGCTCGTGAGGAAGGCGGGACAAATGTTCGGCAAGTATGGGTCGAGCTGCAATTGCAACAGGCGCTTTCACACTCAAGAGGCGGACGCTGTGGCGATGCGCTGACAGCTGCGGACCACATTGGAAAAGAGGTTGCCGGTTTGGATTTCACGCGCGATGGGCTAGACCCGATCGTGGGATCTGCAAGAAGCAGCTATCTGCTCTCTAAGATGTATCAGACCTGTGGGAAGTCGATTGAAGCGAAACAAAAACTTCAACTTGCAGCCAGTGCGTCCGCTGTGGATCAAGTCTTATGGGCTTATCGAGCTGCGCAGGAACTCCCGAATTTCAACCAGGCAAAATGGCAAGACCGATTGCGCGAAGCTCGGGATCAAGCCGCAAGCCGCAGCGAAACAAGTTCGTATCCGAGTTGGTGGATGTACACAACAGGCCTTTTGGCGGACCAGCTAAAAGACTCTGCAGAGGCTGAACTGAGATTTCGAAAGGCGTTACTGCTTCCTGATCGTATGCTGGCTTATCACTTCACGCGCCTCGCGCGAGCTGAACGCTAAGCCGTAATGACTGGGCCGTTAACTTTTCCTTATGCGAAGACGAGATTTTATAGCTGCCATTGCTGCCAGTGCCCTGATGGCAGGGTGGACAGACGCGAAAAAGGTTTCCCACCCACGATTGTTAATCGCTCAAACCGATCCGTTCACTGGACTACCCCTTTTGAAGACGCGCTACCTGGCCGGCCGACGCCCATCTGAAGATATGGAAGGGTGGGCACTCTCATGGCTGTTGACGGGCAAAGATGCGTTCGCCGAGCGCGCGATCGCAGAGATGCGAGCCAAGCGTGTTGGCGCGGGCGGGCGAGCATCGCGATCCTGGGTCGACTACGTCCGCTGGTCTATCACTTTCGACTGGCTATTTGAATATCGAGGGTTTGATGCCGCACTTAAAGATCGGGTGGCGGGCGAGTTAATGGATGGAGCGGCAAAAATGCTAGCGACTCCTGATTTTGCGGACCCGTCTCAATTTTCGTACCACAACTACGCGGTTCGTTATCTTTCGCTTGCCGCCTTCGCCGCCGCAGCTCTCCAAGGTTACGCTAACTGCGATGCGCGCTGCGAGTCCTGGCGCAACACGATCGCAAAATCTCTGGCGAATGTTCTTGACGTCACGGAAGTCGTCAGTCCGAAGGGCAGCTATCACGAGTCGTTGGACTACATGCGCATTACCTGGGCCTCGCTCATACTCGTGGCAGAACTACAACGCACCACCACTGGCGTAGATCCCGCTCAACACTTCTCCGTGTTTCGAAACATGGGGGATACCTACCTCTACAAATTGCTTCCAGACGGAACTCCTTCACGCGAAGGTGACAACGAATATCCGGTTCTCGATGCGCGGGATACAACCGTCCTGGGATATGCAATCAACCGCTTTAAGGACCCATATAGCGCATGGCTTTTGCGCAAGAGTGGATTTTTCGGAAAAGAATGGGTTCTTCCGGTACTTGAGTTCCTCTGGGATGATCCGGAAGTTGAACCCCGAGATCCAGTACTAGCGCCAGAGAGCGAGTTGCCGCGACAACGCTATTTTCCCGGAGTCGGCCATCTGGTCATCCGAGATGGGTGGAAGCCGGAATCGACCTGGATCGAGTTTGATTGCGGGCCGTATTTGGCAAAACATCAACACCTCGATCAGAACCAGATCACGATCTATCATCGAGGATACCTTGCGGTCGACAGTGGCGCTGACTACACGGACACCGAAAGCCCTCACTATCTGAACTATTACCGTCGCACTATCGCTCACAATTCAATATTGGTTTACGACCCAGCGGAAAAATTCTTTTGGTCCGACAATGTGCTGCCGGCGTCTAACGACGGCGGACAGCGCATGGATTCCGGGCGCTACTGGAACACCATCCGGAGCCGCGAAGACTGGAATCGAACGCGCGATGTTTGGGATCTCGGGTCTATGACTGTGGTTGACTACGTTCCTGGTCAGTACCACTATGCGATGGGAGATGCGACCCGTGCATATTCCAGCAAGAAGCTCCGTCGCTTTACACGAGAAATTCTCTATGTGCCTGGCAACGGCGTGTTATACGTCTTCGACCGCGTAGTCAGCACCGACTCGACATTCCGCAAGGCATGGCTTCTTCACGGTGTAAACCGGCCCACGGTTGAGCAGGATAGTTCGTCCGCTGCTCAAGATTTTCCTAATGCGCGAACCTTTCGCTTTACTGAAGGCTCTGGAGAGCTAGTGGTGCATTCACTTCTTCCGAAAAATCGTGTCGTCACAAGAAGAGGTGGTAGGGGCAATGAATTCTATACGCCCGGTAACGACTCTGGGGGTGCCTGGGGAACTGGCGAAAGTTGGCCGCTTGAGCCGCCTGAAGGTGCACCCTTGCCGGAGGATCCCAAACTTCGCCGCATGTGGAAGCTTTTTTGGGGCGATGATTTCAACAAGATCCTCAGTTCCAACCGCAAGAACGTTGTGCCCGGAGCATGGCGGATAGAGGTTTCCCCATCCACGGCCGCTGAGGAAGATTTTTTTCTGCACGCATTGGAGATCGGAGATCAAGGCAAAGTCGGAACGGCGCGCGTTGAGCTGCTGGACGGAGTCAATTTCCAAGGTGCGGCTTACGAGGGCGGTACGATGGCGTTGTTCAGCACTGCTCAAACCCCTGTGGACATAGGGGAAATGTCATTGCCCAACTTGGCCAATGACACTCTCATAGTTACCGGCCTTCATCCGAATGCAGTCTATGAACTGAACTTCGGCGGCCTGAATGTGACGTCTTCGAAGGATGCAGTATTACCGGGAGTGTCGGCTGGTGTGGAGAGGATCCGTACGAATTCGACCGGAATTCTGCAACTCGTGAAACCAAAGCTAGGCAACCTTCGTCTTCGGATAGCTCGGGTGTGACATTGCGATCGCTCGGAACTAGAACCAAACTCGATCAAAACAATTTCTCGTTGCAAAGCCGCGCGTCACGTTGGATTTCAGTGGGCTTTCGGGGCGACTTATCGTAGAACCAGCCATCACCGCGCCACGCGATCTCAGCGGATCTCCTGTGCGCCCGCCAATTGCGCATTTGCGCTGGTGGATCGGCGCCGCCTTACTAGCCTCCACGATCATCAACTACATCGATCGGCAGACGCTATCGCTGCTCGCTCCATACCTGAAAATTGAATATCACTGGACCAATACAGACTACGCAAACATCGTAATCGCGTTTCGCGTCGCTTACTCTCTTGGCCAAACCGTGTTTGGACGCGTCATGGATCGGATCGGAACCCGGCAAGGCTTGTCATTGACCGTTATTTTCTATTCCTTTATTTCCATACTGACATCGCTGGCAAACGGGCTCTACAGTTTCATGGGATTCCGTTTTCTACTTGGCGCTGGCGAATCGGGGAACTGGCCAGCTGCGACGAAGGCAGTCTCGGAATGGTTTCCCAAACGTGAACGCGGGTTGGCTACCGCGCTCTTTGATAGCGGTTCTTCTGTAGGTGGAGCGGTTGCTGCATGGCTTATTCTCTGGATTTATTCTCGATGGGGATGGCGTCCAGCGTTTGCGATCCCTGGAATGTTAGGGTTTCTCTGGCTGATTCTGTGGCGATGGCTGTACTACCCTCCAGAGTCTCATCCCAGAATTAGCGAGTCGGAAAAGCAGATGATTCTGGCAGACAAGTCGGAATCTGTGACGCACGAGCGAGGAGCAGAGCCTCTTGGCTGGCGCGTGCTGCTCCGCCTTCGCCAAACGTGGGGCGCCATCATTGCGAAAGCGCTGACGGATCCGGTCTGGTTCTTCGTGACGGACTGGTTTCCGATTTACCTCGTAGCCAAGGGGATCGAGCTTAGGAAGGGATTGATCGCGATTTGGATTCCGTTCTTAGCCGCAGATATCGGAAATTTCTTCGGCGGATGGATCTCGGGTTACTTGATCAAGAGGGGTTGGCCTCTAGGGCGTGCACGTAAAGCTGTCGTGATTTTTGGTGGAATCGGCGTGACTCTGCTGATTCCCACCGTCTTCACGACCAACCTGTTTTGGATTGCTTTTCTTTTTGCACTCGCGACGTTTTCGTATGCAGCCTTTTCGACTATGGCCAACGTGCTGCCGTCAGATCTCTTCTACAGCGAGTCGGTGGCCACAGTGAGTGGACTGAGCGGTACCGCAGCGGGACTCGGCACCATCGTGGCATTCAAACTGATTGGCCATTTTTCTGACGCACGCAGCGCGATGGCCGGACACTCGTTTGATCCCATCATAATCGTGGCGGGGCTGGTGCCTTTCGTTGCCATGATATTGGTTGTACTGCTTGTACAAAATTCTGAAGCCACAGAGCGAGGACTAGTCCGCCCGGTGTGAACAAGGCTGTAGCGCTTTCGAGAGCCGGCGAGGGCCGCTCCGCCACAAATCTAAGAATTGAGAAGCGGATATGAGCGCACCCGCAATTCTACGGTTAGGCAGTGTCAAGGACGTCTCGCGCTTCAAACAACATTTGCAGAGTTTGAACTTGAATCTTCCTTGCGACGAACACCTTATTGCGGGAAGTGAGTCTCCACTGCAAGCGCCGCTTGTAGTCGACTCGCTCAAGATTGGAAATCGAATCGCCGTCCAACCCATGGAAGGCTGGGACGGCACCGCGGATGGAAATCCAACAGAGACCACGATGAGGAGGTGGCAGCGTTTCGGCCAGAGTGGGGGCAAACTGATTTGGGGCGGGGAAGCGGTTGCGGTCAGTAACAATGGGCGTGCAAACCCAAACCAACTTGTTGCTGCGCCACATACATACGACGGGTTGGCTCGACTTCGCGAAGGTCTCATTTGCGAGCATCGACGTGCCACAGGGTCCGATGACGGGCTTGTGATCGGATTGCAACTAACTCACTCCGGACGATATAGCCGTCCAATGTCGCAGAACAGTGGTGAGCCGCATATTCTGTATCACCATCCGCTCCTCGATCGTCGGCTAAAAATACCGACCGACTATCCGTTACTTACCGATGGAGAAGTTCGCGCGATTATTGACGCGTTCAAACGCGCAGCCCTGATGGCGTCCAAGTTGGGTTTTGATTTCGTGGATATCAAGCATTGTCACGGGTACCTTGGCCATGAATTTCTCAGCGCGCACACGAGGGATGGAAATTATGGTGGCAGCTTTGAAAACCGCACACGATTTTTGCGTGAAGTCGTGGAAGGCATTCGTTCCGTGGCACCAAAACTCCATATCGGGGTGCGTCTATCAGTTTTCGATTCTATTCCGTTTGTCGCGGACCCAAAACGGTCACTTCTCGGGAGGCAGGGAAAGGGAGTACCTGAAGGCTATGAGGATCTGGTTCCTTACCGTTGGGGATTTGGACTCAATCCTCTCATTCCAACCCAACCAGATTTAACTGAACCAATAATGTTCCTGTCGCTGTTGCAGCAACTGGATATTCAGCTCGTGAATCTCACGGCGGGAAGCCCGTACTACAATCCGCACATCCAACGGCCAGCGTTGTATCCACCCTCAGATGGCTATTTCCCGCCAGAGGATCCGATTGTCGGGGTGACACGACAGATCGATATCACTCATCAGATGAAGCAGCGGTTTCCGAATTTAGTTTTTGTGGGATCAGCCTACAGCTACTTGCAAGATTTTCTTCCCAACGTGGCCCAAGCCACCGTCCGCAATGGATGGGTGGACCTTGTTGGTATGGGCCGAGTGGTCTTGAGCTATCCCGAATTTCTATGGCACGCATCAACAGGGCATAAAGTCGACCATAGAAAAGTTTGTAGAACGTTCAGCGACTGCACTACCGCGCCACGAAAAGGGCTGCCATCGGGCTGCTATCCACTGGATAATTATTACAAGACCTCGGAATCCGCGAAGCGGCTCAACAGTTTGAAAAAAGAATCGGCTGCATTGAATGCAGGCGCGAAAGAGGCTGCTCACAGCAGCGAAACAAAATGAATACCACACGCCTTGATATTGCAGCGCTAGCACAGCGCAAGAAATTCCGGCGTAAGGTGCGGGGAGTTGCTGCGGCCGTCTTGCCGTTTGAGCCAGACGGTCGAATCGCAGTAGATGCATTCCAGAAGCACCTGGCCGCCACTCATGCGACAGGTCTGATGAACGCCGTTAACATGGACACCGGCTATATCAATCTCTTATCTGAAACTCAAAAGAAAGACGTGCTTCGATGGACCCGCGAGGCTCTCGGTCTTCACGTTCCCTTTATCGCTGGGGCCTACATAGAAGGGCTAGATGGCGACATTGTTTCGCTCTACCGTCAGCAGATGGACATGATTGCCGCCTACGGCGGTACTCCAATCATGTTTCAGACGGCTCGTCTCAAGGGAACATCCGGGCGAGAACTGGGGGCCACCTATCAAGCAGTTTGCCAAGGACACGTAAACGTTCTCGCTTTTGAACTGGGGCCGATGTTCGCGACTAATGGAGAGATTCTCGAGCTAGAAGCATTCGAGCGATTGATGGAGATCCGCGAGATCGTAGGCATGAAGCATTCGTCCCTTGACCGATTGACTGAACTTCAACGCCTCGCCCTTCGCGACCGGCACCGGCCCGACTTCCGTCTATACACGGGCAATGACCTCGGCATCGACATGATTGAGTATGGATCGGATTACCTTCTAGGGCTTGCTAGTTTTGCCCCGGAAAAGTTCGCGGAACGAGACCGCCTATGGGAATGCGGAGATCCCGCCTATTATTCCGTGTCAGACGCGCTTCAATATCTTGGCAACGTGGCGTTTCGCGAGCCAGTCCCAGCTTACAAGCACTCCGCAGCTGTGTTTCTCCATCTCACTGGACGAATTCCGAGCGACAAGACACACCCGAACAGTCCGCATCGTCCCGCGTGGGAGGTTGACGTTCTGAAAGATTGCGCGCGAAGACTCCGTTTGCAGACGCAATAAACGAACTAGGTCTTGCTGACAGGTTTGCTTCGCATGAGATTTACCGTCTCCGGCTGCGCAGATTTGCACAGCACTGGCGGAAGGCCGCGGACAATCAGCTCAGCGTCGCCCACTACCATCTTTCCAACTTGTCTCATCGCGGTCTCCAACGCACCGGCTTGATGTGCGCAGAGAATCACATTTTCCGTGCGCCGCGCCTTGTGGTTCGCCGGAAGCGGCTCTTGCGGGAACACATCCGTGGCGCAGCGGATGTGCCCTTTCTCGGCATATTCAAGCATCGCATCGAAATCTACAACGGCAGCCCGGCTGACCAAAACAAGCGCCGCGCCCTGTTGCATTGAAGCGAACTGTTCGGCGCCCAGGAAGCCCTGATTTTCAGAAGTCACGCCGGCAACCACAAAAATCACGCGAGATAAACGCAAAACATCACCGAGGGAAGCCGGTTCGCAAGCAAGCGACTCAATGTAGTCCGGCGGCAACCATGGGTCGTATGCGCGAATGCGACAACCAAAAGGACGCAATAGCGGCAAGATTGCACGACCAAGATCCCCAAGGCCGACGAGGCCAACCGCCTGACGAAACAACGAAAATGCTTGGGCGTTTGCTGCAAAGCCGTATTCCTCGTTTCCTTGGCGAAATCGCCGGTCAGACCGCGCGATTCCGCGCGCAAGGTCAATGGCCATTCCAAGCGCGGCCTCTGCCACAGGCTCCGCAAACACAGGACTGATTGTGAGGACACGTATTCCATTCCGAAAACAGTACGCATAGTCGATGTTTGGAAGAAAATTGCCCTCTACGTTGATAATCGCCTTCAGAGCGCTAGCGCGTTGCAAGCGCGATTCGGGCAGGTCGATTTGCCCAATGATGATGTCGGCGTTCGCGCCCGTTTCATTAAAATGCTCGTCGTTGAACGGTTCACTCTCGTGAATATGAACTCTACCGATGGCCCTGAGACGATTAAGATCTTCGGAGCTAAAAATGTCAGATACAGTACGCGGGGAAGGAGCGACAAGAATCTGTTTCGGCGGTTGAGTGGTCGGCAACGAATGCTCCCGGAAGGCGAATTAAAACAATATTTTACCGCCTGTGGCACACCCGTGGGTCGATAGAAGGGCCACTGTCTGACCCCTTCACAACTCAAAATATTCACAATGGCTGGGTCTCGAACTAAGGGATTTTTCTCTTGCTGCTACAGTATTGTTACCTGCCATTAATGTGTCGAAATGTGCGGGCGATTCTTCGTTGGTTGCCAGATGCTCATAAGTCACCACCCTTCAACTTTATAGACATTCTCTCGCACTATGTGGCTCGCTCACTCAGTCGTCTTCGGCAAGGTTTGGCAAATGTTGGCTGGTTCTTCAAAGCTACCCCCTTCATTTTCGTTATTGGTGCGATCTAAAATTTAGCTCCAACTGCAGTGCATCCTTTTCACATTGTGTTGTAGTCTTAGGGAAGACGGTTTCGCGCCCGGGGCTTCGTCAATGAAGAGGTTTGTCGAAATATGTCCTCCGCCCCAGTCAGTTCTGCTTCGGCTGACAAGATCTGTGTCTACCTGTTAGCCGAAAACCGGCTTTTGCGGGAAGCCCTGGCTCGCATTCTTAGCAAGAAGCCTGATATTTGCGTCGCTGGATCTTCGCCGTTTAGCCTTGGGGTGTTTGACGAGATCGTTGCGGTGTCGCCCGATGTGCTTTTGTTCGATTGCATGCCATTCACGTCTTGTGATCCAGGCTTAATTTCGGAACTCCGCAAGTCCTTGCCGCACATCCGCGTCGTCATGATCGGCATGGAGGGCGATCGAGATTTGTTTCTCCGCGCAGTGCGCGAGGGCGCTGTTGGCTATGTTCTTAAAGACGCGTCTGCAGTCGAAGTAGCGATGGCAGTTCGAGCGGTGTTCGAGGGCGAAGCGGTTTGCCCGCCCTCGTTGTGCATGGGTTTGTTCGATTATGTCAGCCAACAAAGCCGCGTATTGCCAACTTTTCGAGCGAAGCAACAACTCGGGCTCACTCGCCGAGAGCAACAGCTAGTCGAAATGATAGGGCGTGGCCTCACCAACAAGGAGATCGCTCAGCAGTTGAATGTTGCCGAACAAACCATTAAAAACCACGTCCACCGAATGTTGCGCAAGGTTGGAGTTAGCGACCGTTTGGCGGTTGTCGATTTGTGCCGAACGCAAGGCTTGGTGGCCTGATCGCTACGGGCCCATACTACTTCATTCGGATTGTCAATACGTAATAAGTCGGAGATGCGACACAATCTCACCTTAGTACTCTTTGAGTACTTCGTTTCAAAGTAGCGAGTACCCGACCGCCACACATCCAACGTTAAACCTACAGTACCGGAATCAGATTGTGACCAAGCTACTCTTGGCTACGATTTGAACCTTTTCTTTTTTGCTTATCGGCAGATACTTGCCGAGGAGCAAAGGAGTGTCGAAGATTCGAGTCTTGGTCGCAAATCGGCCGCGTCTGATGCGTGAGCTCGTCCTTGAGACGATCTCCGAGCAACCTGACATCGAGGTCATCGGTGTGGTCGAAGATCCCGAAAGTTTGGTCGCGGAAGTCGAACAATCTCGTCCAGATTTTCTGATCATCGCTCAAGGCGAAGCAGAGGAACGTCCTCAGGTTTGCGATCGGTTACTTGATCGCTTTCCCCGTCTCAAAATTTTGGCTGTCGCGGCAGACCAGAACCTGAGCGTGTGCTACCGAGCGAATCTCGATATTTGCTCCCAGCGCGTTGAGACCTCGGAAGAAGGAATTCTTAACGCGTTGCGCGGACGAATTCTGTGGGTCCCGATAACGGAGTCGAGTCGAAGCTCCCGGACCAACTGATAACAGTTTCCGCAAATGGCAGATAAAAAATGGGTTAGCTCACTGATGCCCTGTAAGTGAGGGGGCGAAGCTACACCCCGTCGCGAAAACTCATGGTCGAAGCCATCTCAATCAACCAGCCCCATTGGTACGCGGCGTATCTCCATCCTCGCCAGGAAAAAAGCGTCGCAAGGCAGATGCAGGAGCGTGGACTGCATTGGTTTCTCCCCTTGTATCGCAGCGTACGTAGATGGAAAGATCGCCGCAAGGAGATTGAGCTGGTTCTCTTCCCCGGATACGTTTTCATCTACATTGCACTGCAAGATCGGTTGCGGGTTCTGCAACTGCCCGGCGTTGTGCGATTCGTTAGTTTCGGCGGGCAGCCCGCATCGCTGCCTGACCGCGAGGTCGAGACGCTTCGTGCGGGGCTGAAAGAAAACATTTACGCTGAACCTCACCCCTACTTACCGGCCGGTCGCAGAGTGCAGGTGATCCGCGGTCCGTTTCTCGGCACTCACGGTATCCTGATCCGTAGAAAAGACAAGTTCAGAGTGGTGATTTCTCTGGCTCTTATCACGCGTGCTGTTTCAGTAGAAGTTGATGCCTCTGACGTTCAGCCCCTCCTGTAGTTGTCTACTCACGTTCACAACGGCGTCGCTAAGCGGTAGACGAGGTTCTATGCAGAAATACTTAAAACTTATTCCTCAGGTTGCATTCGCGCTCTTAGTGTTGGCGACTTACGGAGCGGCTCAAACCTCGCCGGCGCAATCTACCGATTACAACTCAGCTCTCGCTCCCGCGACAGATAAAACGCGCGCCGATCGCGAGGCGGAGCGCCTCGTTTCGTTGTCCGCTGACAAAATCATCGAACTGCTGAACAAGGAACCCGGCCTCTTGCTTGAAGTAAAGAAGGCACTTGTGCGCAAGGCGTACGAGCAGGGGCGAATCCTCGAGCCGTCAGACCTGAGTGATGAAGCATTGTTCACATTGTTGCGCGAGGATGAAAACGTACGCATTCTCGCGACCCGACAGATTGAAGAGCGCTCATACATTCAGGCGAAACCTACACGAGACGAATTGGCTCGTCAGGCTGCTTGGAACCAGCAAGTTGCCAAGGACCAGGCGAAAGCCCAGGCTGCCCAAACTGGCCAGAGCCAAGAGGATTCGTACTGGTCCCAACGCGAACAAGAAATGCAAAAGAATTCTGGCGGAACCAATGGTTCGCCCGGGGCGAACCCACCATCTGGGACCCCACCTGATGCCATGCCGCCGGTCAATTCATCGCGGCAAGTTATGCGAGCTTCGAGCCAGGAACCACAGGACTATGACGTCTATGACAGCTTGACCCTCGATACAACTCGAATGGCGCCCATTCGTCCGGACGAAATGCCGGCATTATTGAGCGCAAGCGCCGCTTCAAATCCGTCTTTCTTTAACGGCCAAGGAATGCAGGATGGACAGGAACGTCGGCCGCAAATGTCGTCGTCCGGCCAGCCCAGCTATCCGGGTGGATATGGATCGTCGCAAAATGTTCCCTCCGGCAATGTTGCGAACGGAACAGGCGAATCTCAGCCCGTACTCCAGCAGTCCAATTTGGAGCCTTATCGGAGGACGAACACATATCGGCGGCAGCAGCCTGAGGTTCCAACATTTCGTCGCCGCCCAAACCCTTACGCGAATGTTCCCTCACTCTTCGATTTATACGAACAGGTAGCTGGACGCTCGCAGGCAGTTGACCGCTTTGGTGAGAGCATTTTCATAAACGGTACCGGCAATCTGGAAAGGTTGCCGATGGATTTGCCCGCTGGTCCTGACTACGTCCTGGGTCCTGGCGATGGGATAACCGTCGAACTGTGGGGCAGTGTTGCCGAACGCCTTAAAAGAACCGTGGATCGGGAAGGTCGGATTGCGCTGCCAGAAGTCGGCACAGTGATGGTTGCAGGTCGAACGATCGGAGACGCACAACGGCTCGTACAGTCCATTCTTAGAACCCAATTCCGCGACATTCAGGCTGACATCTCTCTCGCTCGAATTCGCACGGTGCGGGTTTATGTCGTGGGCGATGTTCAACGACCAGGCGCGTACGATATCAGCTCTCTCTCTACGCCGCTGAATGCTCTTTACAGCGCTGGTGGACCGACGCCAGCAGGGTCCCTGCGCACCCTCCAACATTTTCGCGGCACGCAGATGGTTCAGCAGATTGATGTCTACGACTTGCTTCTGCACGGCGTTCGCTCTGATTTGCAGCGCCTTCAAGCGGGAGACACCATTCGGGTTCCACCGCTGGGTCCACAAGTAAAAATAGATGGAATGGTTCGCCGACCCGCGGTGTACGAACTCAACGGCGAGAAGAATCTTTCCGCGGTATTGGAACTCGCAGGGGGAGTGCTTTCATCTGGCACGCTACGTCATGTGGACGTCGAACGCATCGTAGCTCATCAGAACCGTACGATGCTGCGCCTCGATGTCCCCGAAACCAATGACCAGCGGTCTGTAACTCAGGCTCTCGATGGTTTCCAGATTGAAGACGGAGATCAGATCCGTATTTCGCCCATCGTCCCGTACAGTGACAAGACTGTATTTCTCGATGGACACGTATTTCGTCCCGGTAAGTATGCATATCGAGAAGGTATGAAGGTCACTGACATCATTCATTCCTATGCGGATTTACTGCCGGAGCCATCGTCGCGCCATGCCGAGATTATTCGCCTGGAGGCGCCTGACTATAAACCAACGGTTTTGACGTTCAGTCTGAGCGATGCTCTTGCAGGCAAAGAACAAAATGTCGCGCTGAAGCCGTTCGACACGATCCGTATCTTCGGTCGATATGATTTTGAAGGAGCTCCAGTCGTCACTGTTACGGGAGAGGTGCGCGATCCAGGCGATCACTTGACGAATGGAGTGACGCATCTTCGCGACGCTGTGTTCCTCGCTGGCGGTGTTGCTGCAGATGCCGAACTGACCGACGCCCAGGTGTTCCGCAAAACCGAGAATGGCAAACTGCAGGTGATAAACGTAAGTCTCGCGAAGGCACTGGCAGGTGAAGATCGCGACAACATTCTACTTAACCCCAGTGACCGCATCTTTATTCATCGGTCGCAAGCAAAGTCTGATCCTCCGCGCGTCACCATCCAAGGCGAGGTTGAAAGGCCCGGACGTTATCCACTCGGCGAAGGCATGAGCGCCGCGGATCTCGTTCGTGTTGCTGGTGGTTTTAAACGAAGTGCAGACCTGAAGGTCGCCGACCTCACCAGCTACATGGAAGAAGAAGGAAGAAAATTGGAAGCTGATCACCACTACATCGACATTGCCAAGGCCATGAGTGGGACGCCCGATACGGATGTTCGGCTCCGCGATGGCGATGTACTGAGTATCCGTCAGATGGCGGGCTGGAACGACGTGGGCGCCTCCGTGACGTTACAGGGCGAAGTGGTACATCCCGGAACTTACGGAATCCACGAGGGAGAGCGTCTCAGTTCAATGCTGGAACGCGTCGGTGGTCTGCGGCCCGGTGCATACGCTTATGGTGCAATCCTGCAGAGGGTACAGGTCCGTCAACTGGAAGAAGGTACGAGAGCGCAACTCATCAGCAACGTGCAGGCGGAGGGAGCGAGTCTGCAATCGGGAGGTGATCCTTCTAAAGCGGCGGCTGCCGCACAGTGGCAAGCGACGCTGCGTCAGCTGCAAAATACCCCGCCCACTGGCCGACTGGTTGTGCACATTTCCAATGACATCAATCGTTGGAAAAATACTCCGGCCGATGTGGAACTCCGTGCTGGCGATGTGTTGATCATTCCGAAACAACCGAACTTCGTAATGATCAATGGGGCTGTCTATAATCCAACTGCGATCACGTTTCGGTCGGGAAAGAGTGCTGGATGGTATCTGAGCCAAGCAGGCGGCCCGACCACGGTAGCAAACAAGAAAGCGATCTTTGTCATTCGCGCGAATGGATCGGTGGTGGGTAATTCCGGAGGAATGTGGAGTGGAAGTGTCCTAAGCACCGAGTTGCGCCCGGGCGACATGATTGTGGTGCCCGAGAAGGCACTCGGTGGAAGTAATGCATGGCGGAACATCCTGCAGGCGTCCCAGTTGGTCTCGTCGGTTGGAATTGCAGTCCAGGTGGCGCGGGGATTCTGATCGGAAGATCGGACCCTATGATTCGTGCTTCGTATCTGAGATATGCAATCGTGGCAACCATCGCTTCGCTTGCCGTGGCGACCTGTCATGCGCAGAACTCCGGCCCTGCTGTGGGCGATTCGACAACAGCTAGAACCACAGGTGTTCTGCCCGATATCGATCACTTCAACCTTCATCCAATAATGCCCCGCGATAACTACGGTCTCTTGCCGGAAGGCGTCGATCCACAAAATCGACTTGTCGTACCGTTTGTGCGGCATTTGGCTGAAGACCAGAAGACGTTTTGGACCACTCCGCTACACTGGCGCGCTCGTGATGCAAAGGCCATCCTTCCGTTTGTAGGTTTCACGGGAGCTTTGATGGTTGGTGACAGTTGGATTTCAAAGCAATTACCCGATTCCCCAAGTTTCATTAATCACAGCCAAACATTCTCAAACTACGCGCTCTACTCGCTGGTCGGTGGGACCGCCGCGACGTATCTGTGGGGGCATTTTACGAACGACGATCACAAACGCGAGACGGGCTTGCTGGCAGCGGAGGCTGCCATTGGCAGCACCGGCGTGGTTTACGCTCTTAAAAATGTCGCGGGGCGCGAGAGACCGTATCAGGGTGCGTCAGGTGCATTTTTCAGCGGCGGAGGATCGTTTCCATCTGAACATGCAGCCATGGCTTGGTCCGTCGCCAGCGTCGTAGCCCATGAATACCCAGGTTGGCTTCCGAAATTGCTGGCTTACGGCGCGGCGACCGGAATCACTGTGAGTCGCGTGACAGGCAAAGAGCATTTTTCTTCGGACGTGCTGATCGGCAGCGCGATTGGCTGGTATATGGGACGGCAGATTTATCGCGCGCGCCACGATCGTAGTCTGGGTGGTGCATCATGGGGCTCGACCGAACCAGACCCCGTTGATGAACCTCGCAATCCAAAAGACATGGGCTCCCCCTCGGTACCGCTCGATAGTTGGGTCTATCCCGCATTCGATCGCTTGATCGCACGGGGCTATGTGCAGACAGCAATGCTCGGCTTACGGCCATGGACGCGAATGGAATGTGCGCACCTGCTGGAAGAAGCCCGTGAGCAAATGCCGATCGATCGTTCGTTGTCAGATGAAACTGTTCGTGTCTACCGTGCGCTCGAACGAGAGTTTGAGACAGAGCAACGTAGGGAACAGGGAGGTCGCAATCTCGGCGTGCAAGTAGAGTCCGTCTATTCGCGCGTAACCGCGATCTCCGGTCCCCCGCTGACGGATGGGTACAACTTCGGCCAAACTCTTGTTAATGATTTCGGGCGACCTTTTCAAGAGGGGTTCAACAGCGTCTCGGGAGTGTCTGCATATGGAGTTGCGGGCCCGCTTGCTTTCTTCGTGCGCGGGGAGTATCAGCATTCACCGTCTGCGGCAGGCGAATCAGAAGAGGTTCGCAACGCGGTCGCGTCACAGCTTGGGGTGCCCGCCATGCCGTATTCTCCGGTTGCAGAACTCAACCGCTTTCGCCTGATCGAAGGCTACGTATCATTCACGATAAAAGATCTTCAGTTTTCATTCGGCAAGCAGGCCTTATGGTGGGGCGCAAGCGAGTCGGGCCCGATGATGTGGAGCACGAATGCAGAAGCAATCCCGATGCTTCGCATCACGAACACCCGTCCGTTCACGTTGCCGTCCTTCTTTCACTTTTTGGGACCCATGCGAGTGGAATCAGTCTTTGGCCAACTGAATGGCCAAAACTTTATTCTTACCAGCAACGGACTAGTCGGCCCTGACTTAAAGACTCAACCCTTCGTCTACGGTCAGAAGTTTAGCTTTAAGCCGAGCCCGAACCTAGAGTTTGGTTTCTCGAGAACGGTCGTGTTCGCCGGTGAGGGACATCCACTGACCTTTGGCAACTTCTTCACAAGTTTCACCAGCCTCGGGGATAGCAGTACAGGCGCCGTGGATGCACACAATGATGTGGGCGATCGTCGCAGTGGATTTAATGTGAGCTATCGCGTTCCTCACCTAAGGAAGTGGCTTACCATTTACACCGATTCGTTTTGTGATGATGACGTTTCTCCCTTGGCGGCCCCTCAGCGATGCGGCTGGAACCCTGGTATTTATGTTCCTCAAATCCCTCATCTGTCCAAGCTTGACTTCCGTGCAGAAGGGGTGACGACAGATGTTTCGGGGTTTGGCTCAAGCCATGGCGTCAGCTACTCCAACATTATTTATCGCGACGGCTACACGAATAACGGCAACATTTTAGGAAATGCCATCGGGCGGGAAGGCCGGGGAATTCAATTGTGGTCTACGTATTGGCTGTCCCCCCAGAGCAAGATTCGGGCCTCTTATCGCCATCAGGGTGTAAACCGAGATTTTTTAGAGGGCGGCCAACTGGATGATGTTGCTGTCAGTGCAAACTTCCGGTTTCGTTCCGGACTCGAATTCTCGGGATCAGCGCAATATGAGCGGTGGAATTTCCCTCTGTTAGCTCCAACCACGAAATCGAACGTCGCCGTATCCGTTGGAATCACGTACTGGCCCACTCGTAATCCATTGTCAAAGTAGCGCACACCTTCTCACTCCAACGAAAGTGGATATGGAAAAACGTAAAGCGACCTTTTCACGCGACTCGCGCAGGGAAGAATTGACTTCATCGACCGTTCTCGATGTTCATGAATTCATCCGCCGCGACGATCGCGAGCAGGAAGACCGCGTTCTCGGCATGTCGCGGCTGATATGGGAAGAGCGGCGACAAGTTTTTCGGTTTGCCGTGACGTCGGCATTGGTCACCCTTGTGATTGCCCTCTTCCTTAGAAATACATATGAATCTTCGACCCGCTTGATGCCTCCCGATAAGAGTTCCTCTGGCATGGCGGCTATTGCGACGATGGCCCTGGGCATGAAAGCAGGTGGAAGCAGTGATCTGGGATCAATGGCCGGAGATTTGCTCGGCATGCAGAGTAGTGGAGCACTCTTTGTTGGCGTTCTTCGCAGTCACACCGCTCAAGAAAGAGTCGTAGATCAATTTAATTTGCAGTCGGTCTACGGACATCCATGGCTCCGGTGGAAGATAGGACGCGAGAGCGCACGCAAAGAACTGGATCGAAATACGGAGATCGCGGAAGATCGCAAGAGCGGAATCATCACCGTCAAGGTCACAGATCACGACCCCAAGCGGGCCGCCGCTTTGGCGCAAGCATACATCGATCAGCTGGATGGCATGCTGGCGCGTTTAAGTACGTCCTCAGCTGGCCGTGAGCGTAAATTTTTGGAAGACGAACTTGCGAAAGTAAAAAAAGACCTGAACGAGGCCGACCGTCAGTTAAGTCAATATTCAAGCCAGCACACCACGCTCGACCCTAAGGAACAGGGGAAGGCAATGGTCCAGGCGGCCACGTCTTTGCAAGGCGAACTGATTGCTGCACAGTCACAACTTCGAGGACTGGAGGCTATATATACAGATAGCAACGTGCGAGTGCGTACGTTGCGAGCACGCATCTCAGAATTGAAAAAGCAATTGGCCAACGTGAGCGGTGGTGGCGTTGCGGGCGCGCCAGAAGGATCCGACAACGGGACTAACTCCGAATTCGGATTTCCCAGCATCCGGCAGTTGCCGCTTCTGACCGTGACTTACGCAGACCTGTATCGGCAGGCTCGAATTCAAGAAACAGTGTTTCAGGTTTTGACTCAACAGTACGAAACCGCGAAGGTTCAAGAAGCCAAAGAAATTCCAACGGTCCGAGTACTCGATCCAGCCAATGTGCCGGAAGGCAAATCCGGTCCGCACAGGATCCTCTTGAGTTTGTTAGGAGGCGTCTTTGGGTTGCTCGTGGGGTGTGCGTGGGTTACTGGCAACGATCGTTGGCGCAAGCGCGCTGACGGCGATCCTTACAAGGCACTGTTTACCGATGTCGGCCAAACTTTAAGCAAACATCAGGCATGGCGAAGAGGCCACGCAGGCGTACGAAGGGCAATAGACTTTTCCCGCTCTCGAGTGCCGGCGATATTTCGCAATGGTCACGGAACCGCGTGGAATCTTGAAAACGAGGAAAAAGAGAATAAACGGAGCGACAACGGCGATTCCAATCTGTAGATCCATTTTCATATGAATTCCTCAACTGAACTTGTTAGCGGACGGCTCTTGGCCCGCAATACAATTTGGAACTTGGTCGGCCAAACCGCGCCCTTGTTGGTCGCCTTCATCACGATTCCCATACTGATCAAGCAAATCGGGGTCGATCGCTTCGGGGTCCTGAGTGTTGCGTGGATGCTGATTGGCTATTTCAGCCTTTTTGATTTTGGAATCGATCAGGGTCTTACGAAAATAGTAGCGGATCGTCTCGGGTCCGGCGAACACAACGAGATCCCAACTTTGGTTTGGACGTCTTTGGCGATCTTGCTGGCGTTAGGTCTCTTGTCAGGCGCAGCGTTGGCGGCGTTGTCGCCGTGGATCGTAGAAAGAATTCTCAAGATTCCTCTCGACTTGCAGCGGGAAAGTGTCTACGCCTTCTATCTTCTGGCAGTAGGTATGCCGATCACCATCGTTACCTCAGGTGTGCGTGGAGTGCTGGAAGCTATGCAGCGGTTTGATGTTCTCAGCATCATTCGAATTCCGATGGGAGCATCGACATTTCTGGCACCGCTTTTAGTGCTGCCCTTTTCTCACAGTCTGGTTCCAATTCTCTTATCGTTGGTCGTTGCCCGAGTTCTTGGCTTGGCGATACATCTCTTCGCAACTTGTCGGGTGATGCCAGCGCTTCAACGCGAATTGCACTTGAGCTATTCCGCAACACAACCCGTGCTTCATTTTGGAGGTTGGATCACGGTGACCAACATTGTGAGTCCAATCATGGCAAATATGGATCGCTTTTTGATTGGCGCACTTTTGTCGATTAGCGCTGTTTCCTACTATTCTGCACCCTTCGACATGGTGACCAAGATCTTTTTGCTGGTGGGAGCTCTAGGTTCGGTATTGTTCCCGGCATTCGCAATAAGCCACAACAATGATCGTAGTCACATGGTGCTGCTCTTACGGCGAGGGCTCAAATACGTATTCATTGCAGTCTTTCCGCTTGTTCTGACAATCTCGACCTTGGCCCCAGACGGTCTGCGCCTATGGCTGGGCGCAGATTTCGCTTTGCAATCTTCTTCGGTGCTGAGGCTGCTGGCAATTGGGGTATTAGTAAACTCTCTCTCGCTCATTGTCTCACTCTTAATTCAAGGGGCAGGTCGCCCTCACGTCACGGCGCTGTTTCATATTGCAGAACTTCCGTTTTACCTCGTTATCGTTTGGTGGCTCATCCGAACTCAGGGCATCAACGGAGCTGCGTTAGCGTGGTCACTCCGAATCGCGTTGGACGCGATACTACTCGGAATCGCATGCGCTTCTTTCCTCCCGGAAACGCGCAAAACGATCACGAATGGTGGCTTTGTGCTGGTGGGAGCGGGCGCATTGCTTTTGTCAACAGCATACCTACCTACCCTTGCCTTCAAACTATTGTTTCTCGTGGGCGCACTTGGGATGTTTGTCATTGCCGCTTGGCGATTCGTATTGGCACCAGAGGAGCGTGCCGCCGTTTGTATGCCCCGATCGTTCGTGTTACGTAAATCTTCCCTGGCCACGAATCAGTGAGGGAGAGCTTAAGGAATGAGCGAAGTCGTTTTTACAGTGTCGACCCAGACATACAATCGTATAGATAGTCTGCCACGTGTGTACGAAAGTTTGAAGGCCCAAACGTTCCGCGGTTTTGAATGGCTCATCGTCGATGACGGCTCGACAGACGGCACTGGGGAATTAGTAAAAGCGTGGCAAGCTGCTGCCGACTTTCCTATCCGCTATTTCTACCAGCCCAATCGAGGTAAGCATATCGGGTTTAACAGGAGCGTTGTCGAAGCCCAGGGAGAGCTGCTTTTGTCCTTTGATTCGGACGATAGCTGCGCTCCGAATGCACTCGAACGCTTCAAATCTCACTGGGACTCAATTGCTGACAAAGAAAATTACTCTACGGTTTCTGCGCTGTGTATGAACGAACAGGGGCATTTGATCGGTGACGAGTATCCCGAGGATGTGAGAGACGCAAGTTCCTTTAGTGAGCAATACCGTCTCCGAAGGTCAGAACGCTGGGGCGTGAATCGTACGGACGTCCTTCGAAAGTATCCATTTCCTGAAATTGAGAGCGAGCATTTTGTTCCCGAAGCGCTCATTTGGAATCGGATCGCTCTTCGATACAAGGCTCGCTTTGTGAACGAGAAGCTCAGAATCTACCACCAAACGCCCGGCAGTGTGATGTCCTCGCTGAGTAGGGTTCGACTAGAAAGCCCTAAGGGCGCAAGCTTGTACTACTTCGAGCTGAGTCGTTTTCCTGTGCCCTTCTTAATTAAGGTGAAGGCGCTCGCTAACTACATCCGTTTCTCCTTTCACGCTGGAACGGCCACGACTACTTTGTTTGAAAAAGGTTTCAAAAAGCTATTGACCATGAGCGTTTTGCCGGTGGGTTATCTAATGTACCGTCGGGACCGTTTTCTGGTGGCGCAGAAGAGCCCGGTCGGCAGAGTCTCATCGTCCAGTCAGAACGCCTTGATCGGGGGGCAGCCATGAGTAAACGTGCAGTATTAGAAGAACTGTACCAGGACAGGAAGCTCTCGGATGGATACCCAGATCTCGAACGTCTGGGGGTCGAGTTCCAAGCATCATCGCAGGGCTCGCAAGAAGCAATCCTTTACACGCCCGCATTTATGCAGTGTGTCGAGAGCCTTATCGATTTGCGAAGTGGTGAAAAGTCTGTGTTGGTTATGGGCTGTGGACCGCGCCCTTACGCAGTGAGGTGGCTAACCCAGCACGGATACAACGCTCGTGGTGTTGAGCCGGTCGGCAGTAGCGTTGAATCGGCGCGAGGGTTTCTCGGCGACTTGAGCATGGTAGTTCAAGGTGGCGCCGAGCAAATTCCTGTTGATGACGGTTCACAACGCGTGATCCTAATGGAATCGGTCTTGGAACATGTCGATTCTCCACAGAAGGCTCTATCGGAGTGTATGCGAGTCCTGTCACCCGGTGGAGTGCTCTTTATCTACACTACGAACCGTTGGAAAATCCGTCTGTCTGGGTACAACGGAGAATATCAGGTGCCCTTCTTTAACTGGTTTCCTGACTCAGTGAAAGAGTCTTACGTGTTTCAACACCTGCACTATGAACCGGCTCTCGCTCAGTACAACGCCCGTCCGGCCTTCCATTGGTTTTCGTATTCGGAACTCTGTCGACTTGGTCGCAGCGCAGGCTTCGGTTCTTTCTATTCGTTAATGGACGTGGTCAAACCAGAGAATCCGCTGGTCGCCAACAGTCGTCTTCGTCGGTTTCTTCTGAATCGAGTTCGTTACAGTCCCTGGCTACGTGGCTTGGCGCTCACTCAAATGGGCGGTTCGTCCATCTTCATGGTAAAACGCAGCAATTAGCTCATTTACTCCCATGCTAGCCACTCTCATTGGCTGTCCTTGTGGTTATGGCACTAGTTGGCTCGCCTCGGCCACGGGAAGAGAGCGTGCCAAAAGTGCCTGAACGTACCCCAATTCTGATTAGCGCTCTGTTTCTGATGGGTGTGTATGCTCCAAGTTCAATGGATGGAGTGTACTCTGAGGCCCTGTGGATCATCTATCTCATAGTTGCAGCTATGTTATTTACGGCAATGCTACTGCGGCCCCATGGAATTGCCAATGAGTGGACATGTGTAAATTCATTAGTGATTGTTGCCTCTCTGATCGGGTCCACGATCCTCTCACCCTTTCCCGATTACCGGTGGGGAGGCCTTCTCCCGTATCTGGTTCTGGCGTTGCTGCTCACAGTAGATGTCCAGAAGTTGGACGGAGGCGCCCGTTTCCAGACTGTATTTGCGATCGCGAGCGCAGTGAACATCATCTGGGGTGTAAGCATGCTTCTCGGATCCGAAAGCGTTAACAACTTTGTTATAACGCATTATTCGGCGTTCTACCCAGAGTTACTGGAGTTGATGACGACATTGAGAAAGCCAGTCCTTTCTTTTGGCACTCACTCGCTTGCGGGTTTCTTTCTATATCTGTTCTTTTGGTTGAACCTGGAAACCGCGAAAGTTACCGGACGACGAATATTTGTAATATTCGCTGCTTGTTTTGTCTTCTTGACGGTGGCGTTGCTTTCGTTCACGGGTTTCATTTTGGGAGCCTTGGCCTTTGCCCAAATGTTGCGATACGCTTCCGTGCAGAGGCCAAAAGTGGTAGCTGGTTTTGTGATTGTGGTGTGTATGGTTAGTTGTGCGGTAGTCAAACAGTATGATCTGACACTCGATGATTGGGTGCAAGCAACCAAGGCAGCCAGCGATGTTCTCAGTTCCCCAACGAGCGGTTTTCTAGGACGGTTTTCGCAGGCAGGTACGCTGTACTCTACCGTTAACTATTTGAAGGACAGCCCGTTCTCGCCAGTAGGTGTGGGATACAGAGGAGATCTATTCTTTGGGGACTGCGGCCCAATCGAATACTACCTGCGTGGTTCAGTATTCTTAGTCGTTGCGATATATGGTGGTCTCTTTGCTTTCTTGCGGAGAAACTTGCTGTCCAAAGGGGACGCGCTATTTCTCTTTGTAATCATTGTTGGCTTCGAAGTGGGTCTTACCGCTCTTCCACAGGTCCGTACGCTATACCTCCTTCCAGTGGTTATAGTTTATCTAAATAGTGTGCGTCGCCAGTCATACGACATGGCAGTGGAAAAAGGATGGTAGTGTGGCGTGAGAGTTCGCCAGAGCATGTAACCCAATGATAGGGAGAAACGAAGTAAAAAAGGTGATTCAACATAAAACGCCGCTACGGTTCATCGTATCGCGTGTGCTTTGGCACTCACGCCTGTCTTCATTTCTCACGATTTCGCGACGAAACTACCGCGTTCGATTCTATCCGAGCGCGTATTCCGCAAGTCTTTGGCTGGACCCTGAACACGGGGCGGAGGATGAAGCAATAGTGCAAAGCCTTGTGCGGACTGGCGATACTGTCATCGACGTTGGAGCCAACATCGGCACCTTGACATTGGCAATGGCGAAGTTGGTGGGAGAATCAGGCCAGGTGTTTTCCATCGAAGCACACCCAAAGATCTATCAGTATTTGGTCGGCAACGTTCGCTTGAACGGCGTCAGAAACGTGACCACGATAAATGTTGCATGCGGCCGCGAATCTCAAGTTGTCAGGCTTACAGATTACAAGTCGGACGATCAAAACTCCGTTGATGCAAATGGCCTCTCTGTGAAGATGCAGCGACTCGACGCGATCGTGACCTTGCCACGCCAGAGAGAGATCGCCATGTTGAAGATTGATGTTGAAGGTTATGAGAAATTCGTTTTAGAGGGTGCCAGTGGCTTGCTTTCAAGAACAGCCATTGTCTATTTCGAATCGTGGACTGCGCACTACGGAAAGTTTGGCTACCAGCTCTGCGACATCGTGGAACAGCTTAGCAGCCACGGATTTCGAATTTTTCGGATGAACGGTCAACCGGTCGATAAAGGCTACAATTCGTTTCACTGCGAAAACCTCGTTGCCACGAGGTTGATGGCGCCGATCGAGGCGATCCGAAAAGTTCGATCGGCCTAACCAACACTTCTCATGTGTGGCATAACCGGCTTCCTAAACTTTCGATTAGATCTCGCAGCGGACGATTTGCGTTCACGCGTCCGAGCTATGGCGGATTCTCTGGCGCACCGTGGTCCAGACAATTCTGGTATTTGGGTGGATGCGCACGCTGGAGTCGCGTTAGGACATCGACGCCTGGCGATCCTTGATCTTTCTCCGCTTGGCAACCAGCCAATGATTTCCGCGAGTGGGCGTTATGTCATCACGCTCAACGGGGAAATGTATAACTACCGCGAGTTGAGACACCAGTTGAAAGAGAAGGGACACCGGTTTCGCGGGACGTCCGATACCGAGGTAATGTTGGCTGCCTTTGAAGAGTGGGGTGTCGAAGCTTGCGTCCCGAAACTGACGGGCATGTTCGCATTCGCCGTGTGGGATCGCGAGCGACATACGCTAACATTGGCGCGGGACCGGCTTGGTGAGAAGCCCTTGTACTATTCACGCGTTGGAAATACGTTCGCGTTCGCATCGGAGCTCAAAGCCCTTCGTACTTATCCTTCATTTGATGGAGAGATTGATCGCGATGCGCTATCAGCATATCTGCGACACAACTATATCCCCGCTCCTCACTCGATCTATCGGAGCATTTTAAAACTCGAGCCGGGCCATATTCTGGAGGTGGCTGCAGCGCAAATCAGTCCGCCAAGAGCCTATTGGTCTTTGTATCAAGTGGCAAAAGTCGGCATTGCAGAACCATTCACGGGCTCAACTGGTGAAGCCGTAAATGAGGTCGACGCGCTTCTTGGATTCACCGTTCAACGACAAATGGTCGCCGATGTCCCACTTGGCGCGTTTTTATCGGGGGGAATCGACTCGTCCCTCGTGGTCGCAATAATGCAGAAGCACAGCGCACGCCCTATCAAGACTTTCGCTATCGGCTTTGAGCAAAAGGAATTTGATGAAGCTCCGTACGCAAGAGCCGTAGCGCGTTTCCTTAAGACTGACCACACCGAGTTGTATGTGTCACCCGAACAGGCAATGGAAGTAATTCCGCACTTGCCGGAGATTTACGACGAACCGTTTTCTGACTCGTCCCAAATTCCAACATATCTTGTCGCAAAGCTGGCGCGGGAGGAAGTGATGGTTAGTCTATCGGGCGACGGCGGCGACGAACTCTTTGGCGGGTACGATTCTTACGAGGTCGTGAGCAAGTTGTGGAAGCTCATGCAAGGCATTCCTTTCGAAGGCCGAAAACTCTTAGGCCACCTTGTTCAATCGGTACCGTTAAAGGCCTGGAACCGGCTTGCTTGGATGTTGCCAACCACTGTCATGAGAAGCAACGACTCCTCTGCAGGAGATCGCATGCACAAAGTCGCGCAAGTAATGGACGCGCATTCCATCACCGACCTGTATCGCCGCTACATCTCTCACCGAACAAAACCGATCGACTGGGTCGTAGGTGCGAACAAACTCGCCAGTGTTTTCGATAAGGCAGAAAGTTTTGGCGGAACACAACACTCCACTCAGCGAATGATGTATCTCGATGCGCTTACATATTTGCCTGACGATATTTTGGTCAAGTTGGACCGCGCCGCGATGAGTGTCGGCCTTGAGACACGCGTGCCATTGCTTGACCATCATGTGGTTGAATTCGCATGGCGCATTCCGATGTCAATGAAGTTAAAGGACGGAAAAGGGAAGTGGTTGTTGCGCGCACTGCTGCAAAAATATCTGCCTGGTGAAATGGTAGAACGGCCCAAGAAAGGTTTCAGCGTTCCCCTCGCCGATTGGTTGCGTGGTCCGCTCCGCCCGTGGGCAGACGCACTGCTTGCGGAAAAGCGCGTTCGGGAGGATGGTTACTTCGACCCGCACCTCGTGGGCAAGATGTGGAATGAGCATCTATCGGGGGAAAGGAACTGGCGATTCGGGTTGTGGGACCTGCTGATGTTCCAATCCTGGCTCGATGCCCAACGGAATCCAGTTGCAGCTCCGTTTCCGACCATCGCAACCGCAACTCGTCCTGACGTCGCAGTCGTGAATTGAAGTCCGAGCCGATGCCATCCCCACAAATAGAAATGGCGGCCGCAGAGCCGGACCAGCGATTGACTGAACAGTGGTGCCGGCCGAGAAAAGCGATTCGTGTCGCGGCCTTTACGGGGGGTAAGTGGGCGCCGAGCCGACTTCGCGTTCAGCAATATGTGCAGCCGCTGCAGAGAATGGGTATATCAATCGCAGAGTTTGAATCTCGAGCGGGCCTTTATCCACCAAACGCAAAATGGTCACGCCCGGCGTGGGGAATCTGGAACCTTATGGACCATGTTCCGACGGTCCTCCAATCGCACAAGTTTGATGTCACTCTTCTGCAGCGGGAAATGTTAAGCACCTTTGTCACTTTAGAGCCGTTTACCAAGCGGCCCCGTGTTCTCGACGTCGATGATGCGATTTGGAATCATCGGCGAGGTGACTTTGCACGACGGCTGGCCTCGATGTGCGATCACGTCATTTGCGGGAATCAATTTCTTGCGGAGCGGTTTTCTGCCTGGAGCCCATGTGTGAGCGTTCTACCTACTCCAGTGGATGCGAATCGATTCCGCCCGATGCCGAGTTGTGGGCCCAGTTCCAACTTAATAGTCGGATGGTTGGGCTTGAGTTCCAGTTTCAGGTTTCTGTACGGGATTGAAAATGCACTTTCAAAACTGCTGCAGCTCAGGCCTGATGTATCGGTGCGGATCGTTTCCGATCGGCCCCCGTCGTTCTCACAAATCCCTGCCGGTCGTGTCCAGTTCATTCAGTACGACCGCGAAAACGAAGTATCGCAGATTCAAGAAATGACGGTTGGAATCATGCCGATCGACGACTCTGAATGGTCGCGCGGTAAATGCAGTTTCAAGATGCTGCTTTACATGGCCTGCGGAATACCAGTGGTCGTCAGCCCGTTCGGTATGAATGCAGAGGTTCTAGCGCTTGGCAACGTAGGCTTCGGCGCCACCACTAACGATTGGTTAGAGGCTCTTCAAGCGCTTCTCGATGATGAACGCCTTCGGTTTAAGATGGGTCTCGAAGGCCGCCGAGTGATTCTTGAACACTACTCGGTGGAGGTTTTGGCTCCCAAACTTGGGGAAATCTTATCTTCTGCGGCTTCGTGACATTGAATGACCAGAAGTTTGTTGACAAGTCAACTGCACGCGCCTTCTGCTTCACGAGTGGTTCATCGAAAAATCCGTGTCGCATACTTCATCAATTCACTCCAAGATGGGGGTGCCGAAAGACAATTGCTGCAATTGTTGAAGTGTCACGACCGGAATCAGTTTTCTTTTTCGCTCGTCCTGATGGATGGTCAGTATGCCGATCGAGCACAGGGCCTAGTCGATGACGTTTTTGTCATGTCGATTCGCCCGGGCGGCAATTCGAACTGGTTTCCTCGCGGTCTCGATTATGCAAATGCAATTCGTCGCACTGCCGCGTACCTTCGCCAGTCGCGGCCCGATATTGTTCACGCTCTGCTGCCTGGTCCGTCGATTCTGGGCGGTATAGCGGCGGCGTTCGCCGATATTCCGCTGTTTATTCGTAGCCCACGTTCTATGTTGACGCTTTATCGAGCGCGCACTCGTCTTGCTTCATGGCTGGATTGCATGTTCCTACGGCGGTCTGATTTCAGTATTGGAAATAGTGAAGCTGTATTGCGAGAGATGATTGAAATCGCGAAGTGTCCGCCTAACAAATGCGGACGCATCTACAACGGCGTGGATACAGAGCGATTTCACCCAGAACTTTCCCGTGCGTGGCGTAAATCGGTTGGGTGGTCTGACGATAACGTCGTCTTCGGGTTAGTCGGAAATTACACACCGGCAAAACGACACAGCGATTTCGTAGAGTTTGCTGATTTGTTGTCGAAAAGGTATCCCGAAGCGCGTTTTCTCATGGTCGGTGCGGACTATGGAATGAAGCACAAGACTGTTGAGCAGATAGAAGACCGTGGCCTCATGTCAAAGTTTTCTATCGTGGACCAGACGCCGGATCCAGCGCATATCTTCGCTTCTCTTGATGTGTATGTCTGCGCTTCGCTCACCGAAGGCTTCTCGAACGTTCTTCTCGAAGCAATGGCTTGTGGCAAGCCGGTGATCGCTACAGATGCAGGGGGAAATGCTGAGGCTGTTGCAGATGGTGAAACGGGATTCATTGTTCCCATCGGCGATCCTCCAGCCATTGCTCATGCGGCAGAAATCTTGTTGTGCGATTCAGCATTGAGACGATCAATGGGGGCGTCTGGTCGCCGTCGCGCGGAAGAACGCTTTTCACTACAAGCCATGACCCAGGCAACCGAACAGCTGTACCTGAAATTAGTGCACTCCGCATGGCAAATGCATCTCTAAAAATCGCTCAGGTGATTGCTCGATTGAACATCGGCGGGCCCGCTGTTGCGGTGGTCTGTGCCAGCCATGGGCTTTCTCTCAAAGGCCACTATGTAGCCTTGCTCACTGGCGATGTCCCGCAGGGAGAAGCGAGCATGGAATATCTTGCTGAGGACAGTGGCTTGAGGCTCAAGCGAATTGCAGGAATGAGCCGGCAGATCTCTTGGTGGAAAGATTTGGTTTCATTCTGGCGTTTGCTGCGGATCTTTCGAAGTGAGCGGCCAGACGTTGTTCATACACACACCGCAAAGGCAGGAGTGCTAGGACGATTAGCGGCAATATTGTCGCGGGTGCCCGTCCGAGTCCATACGTTTCACGGACACGTATTTAGCGGATACTTCCCACCGCTCATCTCGCACCTCATCGTCGTGGTCGAGCGATGGTTGGCATATCATTCCGATTACATCATCGCAATCAGTGAGTCGCAGAGACGCGAACTGGCCAATGAATTCCGCATTGCTCCGGCTCACAAGATTGTCACGATCCCATTAGGTTGTGATCTGCATCCATTTCTCTCTAGTAATGGGCGCCAAGATGTCGCGGGCCTCTTACGCGTCTCACCGCGCGAGCATCAGGTTGGGTGGATCGGCCGCCTTACACGCATCAAAGATCCGCAACTGTTTCTAAAGAGCGTCGACAGCGTGCGTGGGCATCATGAGACTCGTTATCTCATGATTGGCGACGGGGAATTGCGCGCTGCGTGCGACCAGATGATATCCGCGCAAGAGATAGAGAATCGCGTATCCATCGTCGGCTGGCAGCGTCACCTGGAGCAGTGGTACGCAAAGTTGGATCTCATTGTGTTGACCTCAATCAACGAAGGAACGCCTGTAGTGTTGATCGAAGCGATGGCATCGGGTCGACCCTTTGTCGCCGTCGACGTCGGTGGTGTGCGGGACCTGATGGTGGGAGATGCCGTACGCGTGAATCAACTGGAAGTGTTCAGGAACGGCATCTTAGTTCCACGCGATCCGAAATCCATTGCCCAAGCGATTACCCACTTGTTGGAAGATGAGAATCGCCGGCTAGATATGGGGGACACGGGTCGCGAGTTTGTTCGCGAGCGTTTTTCTAAACAACGCATGACTCAGGATTTGGAATCGCTGTACTCAAGAGTGCTTCGGTCCAAGTTCGAGACACATCCGTTCTCCGAGAGATCGAAACCTTCGGAGTCGCCGCTTCAGTCTTAACTTTTCATCAATCAGCACTGTCTTCCCAATTACAAAATCTGCAGGCGCTAGAAATAGGAGGCTCGTTCATGCGCGCATTAATTACCGGCGGAGCCGGGTTCATTGGATCTCACCTAACTGAGATGCTGCTTGAGGACGGATATGAGGTGACCGTCCTCGATGATCTCTCTACGGGTTCAATCGCAAACATCCGCCACCTCAAACCAGATCCTCACTTTCACTATGTCATTGAAACCGTGATGAATCGACCGCTGCTCAATGAACTAGTGGATGAATCCGACGTCGTGTTCCACCTAGCCGCAGCCGTCGGCGTGAGACTGATCATGGAGTCTCCGGTACGAACGATCCACACCAACGTGCGCGCCACCGAATTGGTGCTCGAGGCTGCTGCGAAGAAGAAGAAGAAGGTTGTTATTACCTCTACCTCCGAGGTTTATGGAAAGTCTACTAAGCTACCTTTTGCCGAAGATGATGATCTCGTCATCGGTTCGTCGCTTTGTGATCGATGGAGCTATGCCTGTTCAAAGGCAATCGATGAATTTTTGGCGATTGCCTACCAGCGCGAGCGCGATGTGCCTTGTGTCGTTGTGCGCTTGTTCAATACAGTCGGTCCGCGTCAAACGGGCACGTACGGAATGGTTCTTCCGCGCTTTGTGAAGCAGGCGTTGATGGGAATGCCCATCACGATCTTCGGCGACGGTACTCAATCGCGATGTTTTGGCTGGGTTGGCGATGTTTCGCGAGCCCTTGTTCGTCTATCCGAACTAGATCGTGCGGAGGGGTTGGTCTTTAACATCGGTTCCGACGAAGAGGTCACCATTAACGAATTGGCATCCGTGGTGTTGGATATAACGAATTCCCGTTCTCGTATTCAGCACGTTTCGTATGAAGAAGCTTATGGGAAGAATTTTGAAGACATGGCGCGCCGCGTTCCCGACTTAACGCGTATTCGCGAGACGATCGGATACCAGGTTAGCAAGAATCTTCGTGACATCGTGGAAGCCGTCGCTTCCAGTATGTTGGACTCCCGAAACTTGCAACCGCGAGTGGGCGATTTCGTGCCAGGAGACTAGTGGACATTGCTGCTGCCAACTCAAATTGCTGTTTCCGCACCTCCTAGCTCCGGTATAAGCCTGGGTGTGTCCTTTGTTACCACTGCCATCGTCACAGCTGCGCTCGTGACCTGGACGATTAGGATCTGCCGTCGCAAGGGCTGGCTTGCTCGACCTCGCGAAGATCGCTGGCATAAGACGACTCCCTGTTTTTTCGGCGGCGTTCCGGTATGGGTTGGATTCATTGCTTCGAGCTGCGTTTTCATTCCGTTTTCTAATCGTCTCGCTTGGAAAATCATCGGGATATCGTCCCTCATGTTTGGACTAGGACTTGCCGATGACATTTGGCATCTACGCCCGCGCACAAAACTTCTTGCGCAGGTCGCCGCGGCCGGACTAGTTCTCAGCACTGGTCTTGTCTATCCCATGAGAGAGAGCTGGTGGATCAACTTTGCGATCTCTCTCATTTGGCTCGTAGGGATGACGAACGCTTTTAACCTGCTCGACAATATGGACGGTTTGTCAGCAGGCGTCGCTGTCATCTCTGCAGCATACCTTTCAATGTTCTATTTGTTCGCTGGCCTGACTACCTACGGACTCCTAGGGGCCATCGTGGCCGGTGCAGCGATGGGATTTCTCATCTTTAACTTCAAACCCGCACGCATTTTTATGGGCGATGCGGGAAGCCTGTTTCTCGGATTTCTTTTAGGCTGTTCGTCACTGCTAGGTATTACGCACATTTCCGGAGTGCCGGCGTTAGTGTTCGCGCCTGCTTTGGTTCTGGCAATCCCGATCTTCGATACCTTCTTCGTTTCTGTGACTCGCCGCTTGAGAGGCCAAAGCGTTTCGGTCGGAGGCACGGACCATACTTCTCACCGATTGGTGAAACTTGGCCTAAACGAAAGAACTGCTGTACTCGTGCTTTATGCCCTGTCAATTGGGTCAGGCGCCGTTGCGTTGGCTCTACGGCAGTTGCTTCTCCCCCGCGCCATCGGTCTTCTCGGTTTCTGGTTTCTGTTTCTTTTACTTTTCGGAATTCACTTGTTTCACAACCAAGACGTCCATGCCCCTGCAACCACCACCTTTCGAAAGTGGGTTCATACATTCCTGACCCGCGACCGTTTAGCCTTTCTCCTCGATCCGCTGGTCCTATCTTTGTCGTACTACCTCGCGTACTTTCTACGCTTTCGATCTGCCGTTCCTCATTCTGAGATGGTCCTCTTTCTCTATTCTTGGCCGATTGTCTTGAGTACCAAGTTTCTCTGTCTCTGGTGGTTCAAGGTCTACCGTAGGTCATGGTGGCGAGGGTCAGTAGCAGATGTCCATCGAGTGGGAGAGGCAGTGATCGCCGGCGAAGTAATAACATTGCTTATCTTGACGGGGCTCTTTCGCTTTGAAGGTTATTCGCGAATCGTATTCTTATTGGACGCTATCTTCTCCTGGGCGATGCTGCTTGGTGTGCGTTATTCATTCCCACTCTTCAGGGATTCTATTAACACATGGCGGCTGCCAGTAGCGTCGCCGCGTCGAGTCCTCGTGTTGGGTACCTCCGAGCATGCTGAACTCGCAATTCGATTTCTTCGCGACAGCCGCATTGAATGCGCAGGCTTGATTGATACAAACGGTGGAACTGATCTTGGACGATGTGTCTGGGGAATGCAGGTGGTTGGGAGGATTGACGATCTCGATCGCCTTTCAACGCAACTTGGGGTTTCGGAAATCGTTCAGCCCGAAAACGAAAGCGTGCCCTATTCTGATGCGGACTTCTCAGACTTCTGCCAGCAGCGAAGGTTGCAACTTACCCGCTTAGGTCTTTTTCCAGTAGGAGCGCGTTTTAAAGTTGACTTGACCGACGCAGCCTAACTGCGAAAGTTAGCTCAAACTATCCGCTCACGCACACGGTTGTTTCCCAAAAGCTTGTGATCCTCGTGCGCGAAGTGTGCCCAAATTCCTCATCGTCTGGCAAGCTCCCCTCGGCGCTGTTTCCCGGTTTTTATGATCACCCGTTCAGCGACGAGCAAAGTTATCAGCGAGATAATTCCAAGCGAGATGACACAATAGATGCAATACACTCCTAGAATCCGCGCCTCGATACGAGTCAAGTAGAGGGAAAAAGCCAGGCCGAGCAGCGCCGGCAATAGCATCAGTCGATACGAACGGCCCACAGCTAGCAGGCCTAGCAAGAGATAGCCCGCGATTCCGATAACTGCCACTGGTATTCCACCGAACTTCGCATAGGGACTGTGGTTCACAATGCCGCAGTCCCAGCGGTCATTGATACTGCAAGGAGAAGTATCGGTGCGGTAGTGTTCACGTAAAGCGAGTGAAGCGACTATAACGCCCAGCAGCGCTAGAACAACCAACACCCATCTCATTCTGACACCTCGAAATCACTTTAGCTGAAACTTCGGTGAACTTGTGTCTGTCAATCATGATAGCGCTGCTCGCCAGCCGGAATTTCAACCGGCAGGCGATTCTGTGGCGGCGGCAAGGGACACGTTGCATACGCAGTAAATGCGCAGGGAGGGTTGATCAACCTGTTGAAGTCGAGCACAAGTTCTCCAGGTTGTGCAAGGCCGTGGTCTGGAAGTTCTGTGTAAAGGAATCGACCCGCCCCATAGGTTGTAGCTTTGCTAGTTGTGTCTCGCATGATAAAGAACAGTTCCTTTGAATCTGGTTCCTCCAGAACCGGCTCAAGGCGCATCGTCTTACCCTCAAGCGAAAATTCTGCCGCCCCGGGTGCAGGAAGTTTGCTGACCGTACCAAGAATCGTCGGAATGTCGAGCACTTTTGCGGGAACATAAGGAACCCATTTCGCTCGAATCCGGTATGAGGTATTCGGTGCATACCACCTCAAACCATGAAAGTCGGTTCGCGTGGGAGCCAGCAAATCCTTGATCCGCAGGGCGTACCGATCATCTCGACGAATAATAATGATGGTGACGGTTCCGATCGACAGCTTTGATGGCTTCTGCGCATCATCGGCAAACAGCGGTTGCTCCTTCGCAGGTTGACCATTCACCAGGAGTTCCTTGGGGAATCCGCCCGCTGGAGCTAACAACTGAAGCGCGTTTTTATCAACCCGCACGACGGCGAGATGGGCGGGAAGTTTGCCGGCAATCGCAAAGCGGTTATCTTCCGAAGCTCCAAAGCTGTTGTCGCCATCCTTGAGCCAGTCCAGCCCAATCAAAGACAACCATCCTTCTGGCGCCTGCAATCCCGCGGCCCGCTTACTCCTCCAACTCAAAAGATCATTCTTCCATTGCTGATCAGCCGAATCGGCAGCGGACAACTTCGTCTTAAAGCAAACTAGCGCCAAAACTGTGATGGCTAGCGCTGCGTTTAACATTGCTCGTCTATGCATGTTGTACCTTGTCGGAATCGGTCTCGCGTACTGGGGCGCTCATGTTAATCATAGATGTGATTCCTGGATTTAGGCTAAGGATTCTTCTCGACACGCCTGCAAAGCTCGTCAATATGCGGACATCGTAGAATGATTATGTCTTGCTACAAAAGATGCAACTCGACCGTCTTTGTATAGTGCTTGTTTCCGTACGCAACCCTCTCAATATCGGAGCGGTGGCTCGCGCAGCCAGCAACTTTGGTTTTTCGCAGTTGCGGGTTGTCCAGCCGTACGAAAAAGCTTTTCGTGAAGCCCGTTCGGCAGTGGGTGCGAGCGAATTGCTCGCCGAGGCCAAAGAATTCGCTACCGTTGCTGATGCAGTTGCCGACTGTTCACTTGTCGTCGGTACAACCGCCGCGAACCACAGAGAGTTGCATCAGCGTCTGACGCGCCTTGAGCAAGGAGCCAAATTGATCCGCAAGGCCGTGGCCACCAGCCGCGTTGCGCTGCTCTTCGGATCAGAACGGTTTGGCCTGTCGAACAGCGACCTAACCCACTGTCAATGGATCATCCGTATCCCAACACGTGAAGAGCATGGGTCCATGAACTTGGGACAGGCAGTGGCCATCTGCCTGTACGAGCTGATACGTAACCCGATCCAAAAATCGTCACTCGTCAAAACGAAAGTAGCGCCCGCATCTCAACAGGAACGGTTAACTCAATATCTTTTCGAAGCACTTCAGCGAAGTGGATACATCAAACGCGGAGCTGGCCCATCTGCAGAGGACAAACTACGTCGACTTGTCCGGCGCCTCAAGATCAACCAAGCAGACGTCGAAACTCTTCAAGGCATGGTGAGACAGATTATTTGGAAAATCCAATCGCTAGATTGACACTCTCGCGCTCCGATCTTAGTCAGCAGCGACATCCAACGAAGGCACCGCCGCCGGTGTGGGCTGTACAACGGGATTCACCCAGCCACCAAGGTCTTTCGCCAGTTCATCGGCTACGGCCGGTCCCCAACTACCGGGCTGGTAAAACTCGAGCTGCTCCACGTTTCCGAGAATCGGGTCTACCACCATCCACGCGGCCTCAACTGCATCCTGGCGCACAAACATAAGTTGGTCCCCTCGCAAAGCGTCCGTCAAAAGACGTTGGTACGCGTCCACTTCATCCGCCTCGGCTTTGTGCACAGCCGCTAGTTCAGTGTTTGCCGTAGCGAAGCGATTGTTCGGATCATCCGGTCCCTTAACGCGAGCTCCAAGACTGAGTGCTAGGTCGGGTCCGAGGCGAAAACGGAAGTAGTTGTTTTTATCGATAGGCACTCGCATCATCGGGGGACGCTTGAGCCGCACCGTGACTTCGGTTGCCGTCACGGCCATGGACTTTCCGGCGCGGATCACAATCGGTACGTCTGCCCAGCGCCACGAATCAATCGAGAATCGAACCGCCGCAAACGTTTCCACCTGCGAAGTCGGGCTCACGCCAGGCTCTTTGCGGTACCCGTTGAACTGGCCGCGCACCAAATATTTCGGCGTAATCGGAGGAATGCTATGAAAGACCTTTGCTTGTTCGTCGCGAAGAGACTCTATGTAGAGGTTTGTTGGCGCTTCCATCGCAAGAAAAGCAACGACCTGCAGCATGTGATTCTGGATCACGTCGCGTATGCAGCCGGCTTCCTCGTAGAATTTTCCGCGGCCCTGAACCCCAAAGCTTTCAGCCATAGTGATCTGGATGTGATGAACGTAGTTCCGATTCCAGATCGGTTCAACAAACGTATTGAAGAAGCGGAAAAAGAGAAGGTTCTCAACTGCGTCCTTGCCAAGATAGTGATCGATACGAAAAATCTGCTTTTCCGGAAACGCCGTTTGGAGAATGCGATTCAATTCGCGAGCTGAGGCCAGATCCCGCCCGAATGGCTTTTCAATGATGACCCGAGCCCCTTGGCTGCATCCCGCCTTGTCGAGTCCTTCAACGACTGTGCCAAAGAGACTCGGCGGGATAGCCAAATAGTGTGTCGGACACTGCGCATTGCCTAGTTTTGTGCGTAACTTTTGGAAAGTAGTTGGATCGCCGTAGTCGCCATCAATGTAATCGAGCAGCTTCATCAGCCGCTCAAAAGCTTCCGGCTGGACGCCGCCGCCATTCTCCTCGACGCTTTTTCGTGCACGATCCTTTAATTGATCAACCGTCCACCCAGACTTCGCAACGCCGATTACGGGGACGCTGAGTACGCCCGTGCGAACCATGTTCTGGAGGGCAGGGAAGACTTTCTTGTACGCCAAATCTCCTGTCGCTCCAAAAAATACGAAAGCATCAGCTGCGATATTAGGGGACGACGTCTTTGCCATGGCTGGAATCCTGTGAGCGATAATTTGTGATGAGGATTATAGAGGGAGAACACATGATCGTGCGAGCAAGGCTATACAGTTCGGTCACCGCTAAACCGTTTTGAATCCCACCTTCTGCATTGCTTCCTGCGCCTCGCGATTTTTCATAAACGTTTTCCAGATCAGTCCGGATCGTTGGTTCTCCACCATGAGCATCGTGATCCCCAAATCAATACCGATCACATCAGGATCGTACCAATTCGTCAGCGGATTAAATGCATCTACGAAGCTGTAGCGGCCCCACGCTTTTGGATAATTTGCACGCACATTGCTCAAGACGGCAAAACAGTCTGGAAATACAAACGGCAGGGATCCCCCGGTCGCGCACGGCACTAGCGTTCCATCGATCGGCCCCTGAGGAGGCGGGCCACCCCACGCTGTGTATCCGCCCGCAAAATCGGATGCCGATATTCCCCAGAAGTTCTCGTTGTAATCAGGGAATTTATCCCGAAGTGACAGGCAGAACAACTTATGCGCACGTGTCGCCTTCACAGAATTCTCAAAATAATCTGCGTATTTGTCTCGTTTATGTCGGAAGTCGTACCATGCCTGCGAATACTGGTGTGTGAACAGTGGATCGTTCCCTGAGATGTAATCGATTGCCTGATAGTGAATGGTCGGTCGAGTCCAGGCATCCCATGTCTCCGGACCAACTGGATGCGTTGGCGAGCCGATCGCGAGCAGATAGATCATCATCAACTCGCAATAATGACTCCATCGGCCGTCGATGAAGCCCGTCTCAGGATGCCAACCCATGGAAAATGTCGGGCCTCCATTGAGCATCCACGGCCAGTCAACCCGCTCATAGATTTTCGTTGCGAGATCCTGAATCTCCGGATCAGAGAAATATTGTCGCGCAGTGAGAATCCCGCAATAGAAAAGAGAACTATCAATTGACGAGAGTTCGCACTTGCCGATCCTTTCCCCCGTATTCATGTCAATAAAGTGATAGAAGAAACCATGCTCATGCGGGAGTTTCTTCGCAGTAAAACTCAAGGTATTTCGCACACGTTCCTTAATTTCAGTTTGTGATCGGTAGCCACGTTCATGTCCGATGCACAGCGCAGAGAGCCCGAATCCCGTTGCCGCAATGCTAGCGGTGGTGCGCGTATCGCTGCCGTTGACCAGCGCGCGATCTTTCACCTGACCGGTCTCAGGCGACGCTTCAGTCCAGAAGAAATCGAAAATTGCGCGCTGCACCTCATCGAGCATCTGATTAGGATCCACTGCGGCTGGCGTAGTCGAGGATTTGCTCTTGCAAGCCGTAAAAGCCGCCAAAGTAGGTGCAAGCGCAAGTCCACCGCAGCTGCGCAGCAATTGTCGTCTGGTCAGGCCACTATCGAGGCCCATGAGTCACCTTCATTCGAATGTATCCGCCTAACTGTTGGACTGCTCATTACGAAATAACTCGGTTTAGCCCGTGCAGTGTAGCTTGCCACCCTAGAGGGGTGTCAATTTACTTTGTCTGGTCTCGGGTTTCGGAGTTGCAATTGACAACGTTCTACGCTGACCTGCAGACTCAGTGCACGACCACGATTGCGCTCGCGTCGCGCCCACTTGAACAGCCTTGAATAACGACAGTCGATGGAATCGAACCCGACGAAGCGAACCGGTTACGATTCTCGCGCTATTTCTGCTCGCGTTTGTGGCTTTCGCGGCGGTGTCGGCTCTTTCTACTAGTTATCGTGCTCGGCAGCGACGTGTGACAGCAAGCCTTTCTGAACGCGCTCGAGTGGAAATGAACAGCGGGAACATTCGTGGCGCGATATTGGCGTACCGTGCTGCACTTGATCTTTCTCCGGGTGCCTTTTCCAATCAGCTCGGGTTGGCAGAAGCCCTCATTGCTGACAAACGTAACCAAGAGGCGTTGGCATACCTGCAGGTGCTTTGGGATCAACAGCCAGAAAACGGCAAAGTGAACCTCGAGCTAGCCAGAACCTACGTGGGACTTAAGGATAACGATCAAGCCATCCGCCACTATCAGAACGCCATTTATGCGGTTTGGGATACGGACACAGACGGAAATAGGCGAGCTGTCAGGATCGAACTCGTACAGTACCTGTTGAACCACGGAGCAATCGCACAAGCGGATGGTGAACTCGTCGCGCTCGCAGGAAATTTGCCTGACGAGCCCACCCTACGTAATCAAGTCGCAGCCTTGTTTGTTCTCGCTGGAGATTATTCGCGGGCTGTTGCGCAGTATCAAAGAGTATTGAGCGTCGACCCCAAGAACAAGGATGCGTTGACCGGGGCTGGCCGCGCAGCATTTCTTGCTGGTCGCTATGCCTCTGCAGAGAGGTACTTGGAAAATTCCACAGAACCCGATTTGGTCAACATGCTATCAACCGCCAAGTTGGTTCTAGATGTCGACCCGCTAGACACTCGAATTTCTGATTCGGAACGGCGCGCTCGTACTCAAGATGCGTTCCAGACAGCGGTACGTCGCCTTAATAACTGTCTGAACCAGCACCATCAGCTGTCGTCAGAACTTCAGAACGCGGTGCACGAACTGCGCGAGCGTCAGAATACCGTACAAGCGAAATTGAACGATTCATCGCTCTTACAGAATCAAGATCTTTCGAACACAACGTTGGAATTTGCCTTCGCAATCGAGAAGACCACTGAGCCTTTTTGCGGTCCACCTTCTGGTAAGGATCTGGCTTTGTTCCTGATGTCAAAGGGTCGCGGAGAGGTCGAGCGGTGAGCGCCTTTCACGGTCCTATGCCCACGCCAACGCCTCTCTCGCTCTCGCCCCAGCCGGCTGCACCGTTGCAAGATCACGGTCCGACCGAGACGCTACGGGAGGAACGCTTCTTTCTGATTCTGTCCGTTTTTCTGGGTGTTTTTGCTGGGTTGGCAGTAGTGACCCTCCGGATTGTGATCGATTGGAGCAAGCTAATCTTTCTTGGACCCGACCCAGCTAACTCTCCACTTCGACTCGTGATTGCCCCGACAATAGTGGGATTGGCTGTTGCTGTTCTTGTAATTCACGTTTTCCCTACCGCCCGTGGCAGTGGCGTCACCCAAACGAAGTCTGCCCTTTACATCCTGAACGGCTACATTTCGATTCGTACCACAATCGGCAAGTTTGTATTGTCTGCGCTCGCCATCGGATCTGGTCAGTCACTCGGTCCCGAAGATCCTTCTTTACAGGTGGGCGCGGGGCTCGCGTCCAGTTTGGGCAGGCGACTTCACCTGTCTCGAAACAAACTACGGCTGATTGCCCCCGTCGGCGCGGCTGCGGGCCTCGCTGCTGCATTCAATGCTCCCATATCAGCCGTCCTCTTTGTGATTGAAGAAGTCGTCGGTCGCTGGAGCGCGGGTGTTCTCGGTGCGGTTGTCCTTTCGTCCATATCGAGTGTGGTTGTCATGCGGTGGTTTCTCGGGGCGGCGCCGATGTTTCGTATCCCAGCGACGCAACTTGTGAGTCCGCGCGAATTGCTTGCATATGCCGTGCTGGGTATTGTCGGAGGACTTGTTGCGGTATTGTTCGCCAAAGCGATCGGCGCGCTTCGGCCGCGCTTGCGCGCCCTGCCACAATGGACCCAATACTTCTTGCCCTCGACAGCCGGATTGTTGGTCGGTCTGATGGGATCTCTCGGCGCCTATCAGGTTATGGGTGCCGGTTACGAATCAATCGATCAGGCCATGCATGACCAGTTCACCTGGAAAGTGTTGACGGTGCTGGTTGTTCTCAAGATGGTCGCAACCACATTGTCTTTTTCGAGTGGCACACCTGGCGGTATGTTCGCTCCTACGTTATTTATCGGTGCGATGCTGGGGGGCGTTGTCGGAGCTGTCGAGCATTGGATCTTTCCCTCGCTCACTGGGTCTACCGCAACATACGTGCTTGTAGGAATGGGTGTCTTATTTGCGGGATTCTTGCGGGTTCCCATGACGTCCGTTTTCATGGTTCTCGAAGTCAGTGGCAATTACTCGGTGATTGTTCCCGTCATCGTTGCCAATACACTGGCGTACGTAATTTCTCGCGAACTTCAACCGACAGCCATCTTCGACATTCTCACTCGTCAGGATGGACTCGACCTCCCGTCAATGGAGGAGCGCCGAGACGAACGGTCTCTTCACATCGAGGATGCGATGCAATTACCGCCGTCGATCATTCTCGATTCCGACAACTCCTTGAACGATGCCCTCACTCAGGTTCAGGGTGCTCATGAAGAGACTTTTCTTGTGCGACTCAGCCCCGGTGGTTGGAACCTGATTACCCGTGGCGATCTACAAACGCGCGTTGGTGAAGGGAAGGGCGACATGACTTTGAACTCAATTCTTCCCGCGCGTCGTGCTCCATATCTCCACCCGGATCAGGATCTCGATACGGCCCTTCGCTGGGTCAACGAGTGGGCAATCGTTCCAGTGGTTAGTCGCGCTGATTTCCGCCGGCTCGAAGGGGTTCTTTCACAGCAGGACGTGCTAGCCCGATACGAAACCTGGGACGTCGACCGGTGAGCGGCCGAGTCGGATTTGGGTTTTGCACGACGACATTGAATCCGTGGCATGCAATCGATTCGAAAACACAGAGGAGTATTTCCAATGAGAGACAAAGTTGTACTCGTAACTGGAGCCAATGGCGGCCTTGGTGTTGCCGTTACACGAGCTATCTTGGATGGCGGAGCTTCCGTTGTTGGCGTTTCCCGCAAGATTGAACAATCTGCGTTTTCCGACAAAACGTTTGTAGCCTTAAAAGCTGAAATCAAGAATCTCCAAGTCGCTCTTAAGGTTGTGGACGGCGTGCTCTCTCATTTCGGAAAACTGGACGCCCTTGTGCATCTTGTCGGTGGGTTTGCCGGCGGCAAATCTGTCGCAGAAACCGACGACGCGACCTTCGAACAGATGCTCGACATCAACCTAAATTCGGTTTTTCATGTTGTGCGTGCTGTGTTACCGGTCATGCGAAAAAATTTGCACGGTCGCATTGTTGCCATCGGAAGTCGTGCAGCAGTCGAGCCTGGTTCAGCCGTCGGAGCTTACAGCGCTTCCAAGGCAGCCATGGTCTCTCTTATGAGAACAGTTGCTCTTGAGAATCGCGACGCCGGCATTAACACCAACGTTATCCTTCCGGGAACTATGGATACGCCTGCGAACCGCAAGGCCATGCCGACTGCCGATACCTCGAAGTGGGTACGCACTGAGAGTGTCGCTAGCCTAGTGGTTTGGCTCCTCGGAAAGTATGGAGACGACGTCAACGGCGCAGTTTTCCCGATCTACGGGCGAGACGCCTGAAACCGTTACGTTGTCACTGGCGATTCTCGCAAAAGATTTGTTTACCTGCGGATGTTCTGAACGATAGCTAGGCTGAAAATGAGCTTTTCCGCCAATTTCGTGAAAAAGATCGCCTGTTCAAATCCTGTGCATTTCGGTTTACGAAAATGGGTGTAAACTCTCCACGCGTGCGCTGATCGTCTCTGGCGATGAAAGTATCCCGAATGTCCCGTTGGTTGCCGCTTTTGTGGTGCCTGATCTGTCTTCCCACCCTTTCCAGAGCCGATTCCATTACGATTGGGCAACTTCAATATCTAGGAACCGAAGACGGTGTCAGCGGATTCAAGGTCACGATCAATACCACCGGCGTAACGCTTCAACCGCTCGCATTCGAGAGTGCAGCACTGTCGGTCAAATCAGGATTTCAGAGCGCAGGTCCAATCACCTCGCCAAGTGTGATTTTGTTCACGGGAGGGGTGGGACGTCCGTTGCCCGCTTGCCCTTGCAGCTCGGTACTCCTGCAGCTGTCGTTTTTGTCGCCAAATCAACAGATTACTTTTGTTCTGGCCGACGGTACCACCTTTACCACCCGCTCGACCCTTCATTTTAACCTTCATGCCACCCGAGGCCGCCTGAACGCGGGCGACGTCATACCCATACGGCTAACCGCTGTCCCGGAACCGGGAACGCTTCTTTTAGTGGGTAGTGGTTTTCTGTTGGCCGGACGAAAGATCGCTCGTCCTCCGAAGCGTTTAACGGTCACAGATAAGCACGATGCGAATGGGTGAGCTGGAAACTCCTACCAGAACGCCGCGTAAGTCGCCGCTCAATCTCCTCATCCGCATCACGTAGTTAAGCTACTTTCAATCACTATCCCCCAGCCAGCTTCTTTCTCGCGACGGGCCGCGCGAATGCATTCGTCGGACCGTGTCCGTTGTTGGCCATTACTTTCTGGTAGTACTCTTTCGCGCGCGCGGCGTCCCCTGATTTTTCATACGATTGGGCTAGCAACAGCAGAATGAACGGGTCGTCTTGGCTCGCTTTCTGGAGATCTGCGATCGCTGTCTTGTAGTCCCCGCCATAAAACGCGACGTAGCCGGTGAGGTACGGAAAGAACTGAGCTTGGTCAGGATTGTTGGCTTTGTCGAGAGCTGCTTTTGCAGCCGCTACTTGTTTTTGCGCTTCGTCTTTTTGTCCACGTCGCGCTGCAATTCGCGCTTGTGCGTGCGCATAGCGGAACGCCCACAGACTCTTGTCAGTATCCTTCAAGTCGCGTTTTCGCAAGGCGGTGTCGTATCCCGTCTTGTACCAGGCTGCCGCACCATCGATATCCCCGGATTCGAGTTTGATTCGCGCCAGCTCGTTTGCAACTCCCGCCGCGCCTTCAAAATCCGATTTTGCCAATAGAGAGTCGTAAACCTGCTTTTCGTATTTCTCAGCTTCTCCGGCATTGCTCTCGAATGCATACGAGAAAGCCATCACGCGCATTGCCCGATTCTTCTGATCGGGCGGAGCAGTCTCGACGGCCTTCTGTAAGTGCTCTCGAGCAGACGGGTAGTCGCCTTTCAGATCGAGCGCAATTCCTGTTTCCAAGTGCGCTTCATATAAGCTGGGAGACTTCTCGAGCGCCTGCTTGTAGAGCTTGATTGCATCGTCTTGTTTTCCTTCGCTATTGAGCTTTTGCCCCTGTTTTACCAGCGCTTGCGCATCGTCGGACGGTGCCGCTGCCTGCGCCCTCGCCGCTTGCCCCATGCAAGTCACGCCCACCACGAAAGTAGATAGGAGAAAGGGAACTACACGATTAAGGGATTTCATGCGCCGGATTATACCGCTGTGATCGTGGTGCGCTAGACCAACTCGCACATGACACTAGGCATTACTCTTAAGGTATGTACGAACTGTAAATCATCGGTGGCTTCATGTGCGCATTAGAATAGCGATCGTGCCCGAACCCACTGCTCAACAACAGACGCTCGCTAGAGTGCCGATTTTTTCTGGTTTGTCCGAGAGCGAACTTTCTTTTCTTGCACAACGAGCGGTGCCGCGTCGTTACTCGGCCGGCGAAACCGTTTTCGGGGAAGGTGAGCCTTGCCAGGGACTATATGTGGTCGAGTCCGGACACATTCGAATCTTTAAGACGTCGATCAACGGGCGCGAACAAGTGTTGAGCATCGACGGCCCCGGAAGTTCCGTTGCGGAACTCCCGGTATTTGATGGGGGCAATTATCCGGCTTCGGTCGCCGCCGTTGATGATGCCACGTTGCTCTTTGTCAGCAAGCAGGACTTTCAGTCTCTTTGCCTTTCGCACCCGCACGTTTCGCTTAAGGTTCTGCGCGTCGTCGGATCTCGCCTTCGCCGACTTGTGGGTATCATAGAAGAACTCTCCTTTACGACCGTCCGCCACCGGCTTGCCTCGTTTCTCGTCCGCCTCGCCCAAAAAGAAGGCAAACGCAATGCGGACGGCATTGAAATTACGCTGCCGGTCAGTAATCAGGAACTCGCTTCTCAGATCGGCACCGTCCGGGAACTTGTCTCGCGCAACCTTTCTCGCCTGCAAGCCGAGGGGTTAATAAGGATGGACGGTCGCAGCGTAATCGTTCTCGATCTAAAAGGTTTAGAAGCGGAATTAAGCTCCCCTGAGTAGTCGCGCGACAGCCTCCTTTCACCGCAGCTTCTTGTTTTAGCCCTCCTCCGTGACAAAAGTCATCGGCATGCTTCCGTCGATCCGATACGTTCGAAGCTGACAACGCAAGCCGTTTACTAAACGGACGCTAGGAGAATCGTATGAACGTAACCGCCGAAAAAACTGTCAGAGACGTGGCACGGGAAAATCCGGTCGCGCCACGTGTCTTCGAAAAATTTGGAATTGACTATTGTTGCCAAGGTGATCGTCCGCTCTCTGAAGCCTGCCGCACCGCTAATCTTGCCATCGACAGCGTGCTTGACGCATTAGAAATGGCGGAACTTGCCGCGCACAGTTTGGAAAAACAGCGCAATTGGTCTGACGAAACTCTCACCGATCTCATCCGTCATATTCAGAACACGCACCACAGGTACACGCGCGACGAGTTAGCGCGCATCGCCCCGCTGCTGGACAAAGTGTGTGGGGTTCACGGAAAAAACCATCCCGAACTGCTCGAAATCCGACAGACATTTCAAGCGCTATCGCAGGATTTGACTACTCATTTAATGAAAGAAGAGATGATCTTGTTCCCCTACCTCATCCGGATGGAAGAATCGATAATCGCCAAAGAGCCCGTCGTACCTGCGCCGTTCGGACTTGTCGAAAACCCGATCTCGATGATAGAAGCGGAACACGACAACGCTGGAAGTGCGTTGCGGGCCATGCGACAGGCGAGTAAAGGATATTCTGCTCCGTCTGATACGTGCGTAAGTTATGAGGCTCTTTATCAAGCTCTTGCGGAATTAGAGAGCGATCTTCATCAACACATTCACCTTGAGAATAACATCCTGTTTCCTCGCGCCAAGGCAATGGCAAATGTGCGCCGTTCGGACTAAACTCCCTCACCGGTTGCAATATGTTGTGATTCGATAGACCCACAATTTGCTTGCGAGGCGGTTCAAACGAAAGGCGCTCACGATGTCCTATCGAAAATTATGGATTGCTCTGGTCCTCGTACTCGTAATTTCGTTCGCGGTTTTAGGTGGAGTAGGCATCAACGTGATGAACAACGCTCCGCCGATTCCATCAAGAGTTGTAACTTCTGACGGTCGCACGTTGTTCGATGGGGTCACCATCTTGAACGGTCAGAACGTATGGCAGTCGATCGGCGGCCAGGAAGTGGGGACGATTTGGGGACACGGGTCTTACGTCGCCCCCGACTGGACGGCAGATTGGCTGCACCGCGAGTCAGTATTCATCCTGGACAGGTGGGCCAGTGAAGGTGGTGCGGCAAACTATGCCGCACTCGTATCCGAACAGAAGGCCGCGCTGCAGTCCCGCCTTCAAACTATGCTTCGCACCAACACGTATGACAAAGCAACAGGAACGATCACAGTCGATCCGATCCGCGCTGCTGCCTTCGAAGAGCTCCACTCTCACTATGCCGACGTATTCAGCCGCGGAAGGAATGAATACGCGATACAAGCCGGGGCGCTCAGTGACCCAGCCCAACTTCGCCAAATGAGCTCCTTTTTTTGGTGGACCGCGTGGGCTGCGGCCACGAACCGGCCCGGCACCACCACGAGCTACACGCAAAACTGGCCGCATGAGCCCCTGGTAGGAAACGAGCCGTCAAGTGGGACCATTATGTGGAGCATTATTAGCTTCGTCTTGTTATTGGCTGGTGTCGGCGGGATGGTTTGGTACTTCGCGTCACAGCCTCGCACGGTTGAACACGAACTCCTCCCAAAGACCGACCCGCTGCTCGGGCTGAGTCCGACCCCTTCCCAGCGCGCCACGGTCAAATATTTCTTCGTTGTGGCAGCGCTTTGGGTCGTTCAGGTTGCGCTCGGAGCGGTCACAGCCCACTACGGAGTTGAGGGATCCGGTTTCTACGGAATTCCACTTGATCGGTGGCTTCCATACGCTGTTACGCGCACATGGCACCTGCAAATTGGCATTTTTTGGATTGCCACCTCATGGCTTGCAACTGGTCTGTATGTGGCACCGGCCGTTAGTGGCGTCGAACCGAAGGGGCAGCGTCTCGGCGTAGACGTTTTGTTTGGTGCCCTCATCTTCGTCGTTGTAGGCTCCCTCGCTGGCGAATGGATGAGCATTCAGCACAAACTCGGTAACCTCTGGTTTTGGTTCGGCACGCAAGGGTACGAATATGTAGATCTCGGTCGCGTCTGGCAGATTCTTCTCTTCGGAGGACTCGTCTTCTGGCTGTGGCTTATGTGGCGAGCGCTGAGACCCGCGCTAGCGCGTCGTGACCAGAGCCATTCTCTGTTGCTTATGTTCTTAATCTCCAGCATCGCGATCCCATTGTTTTACGCAGCGGGCTTAATGTACGGACAGCGCAGCCATCTGGTTACCGCAGAATACTGGCGCTGGTGGGTTGTTCACCTTTGGGTAGAGGGATTCTTTGAAGTCTTTGCCACCGTTGTGATCGCTTTCTTGCTCACGCGGCTGAAACTGCTCGCCGTTGTGACCGCCACCAAGGCAGTGTTGTTCTCGACCATAATCTTTCTCTCTGGCGGAATCATCGGCACGTTCCATCACTTGTATTTTGCCGGCACACCGAACATCGTCCTCGCGTTAGGCAGCGTCTTCAGTGCACTCGAGGTCGTGCCGCTGGTTCTGATCGGTTTCGAAGCATGGGAAAACATCCGTCTCTCACGGTCGCGCGAGCAAAGCCTCTGGGTTGCAGCGTACAAGTGGCCAATCTACTTCTTTGTGGCCGTCGCGTTCTGGAACTTCGTCGGAGCCGGGTTGTTTGGTTTTCTCATCAATCCTCCAATCTCGCTTTACTACATGCAGGGACTGAACACGACTCCTGTTCACGGACACACTGCGCTCTTCGGCGTTTACGGCATGCTTGGTCTTGGCCTGATGCTGTTCTGCCTGCGCGCTTTGCGTCCCGGAAAAGCGTGGAAGAACGGACCGCTGTGGTTCTCTTTCTGGGCGATCAATATCGGTCTTGCTCTGATGGTGCTCATCAGTACGCTGCCAATAGGCCTCATGCAGGCGTGGGCGTCCGTCGAGTATGGCACCTGGTATGCCCGCTCATCGGAGTTCCTGCATTCACCTGGTATGGACCAACTACGCTGGATGCGCATGATTGGTGACACGATCTTCGCCATCGGCGCCCTCACCCTAGGCTGGTTCATTCTCGGGCTTGTTACCGGGCACTCCTATGACAAGACTGGCTACGTCGCTGAGGGCGAGTGGGAGATTCGCTCGGGTAAAGAAGAGGTCGTGGCGCGGCGCTAGGCCCGTGTTCGCGATTTGCATGGATGAAGAAAAGTAGCGCCAAAGCTTGATCGGCCTGGCCTCAGCCAGGCCGACCGAGCAAGTTCCCCTCCATCATTTCTCCTGTGACATTAGTCACATCCAGCCCATGGTCGCTCTGTCACTCTTAAATCATTCAATGTGGGTACTTGGGAGGGTGACGTGAGACCAAATCTGGATTTTGACCAACGGCCGTTCATCGTGATTTGGGAAACAACCCAGGCCTGCGATCTTTCTTGTGTCCATTGCCGGGCTTGCGCTCAGCCGGTTCGCAGCGCTCTTGAGCTAAGTACCGATGAAGCCAAGCACTTGATCGATGAAGTCGCCGCACTCGAAGCCCCCGTTTTTGTACTTACGGGTGGCGACCCATTGAAGCGCCCCGACATTTTTGATCTGGTCCAGTATGCTCACGACGGCGGCGTACGGATTTCTCTTACACCCAGCGCGACCCCGCTACTTACCCAGGACGCGATTCTCCGCCTCAAACAGTGCGGTCTGGCTCGCTTGGCGATCAGTCTTGACGGCCCCACGGCAGAAGTTCACGACAGATTCCGCCGCGTCCCCGGCTCCTATGAATGGACACTTAACGCGGTTCGATGGGCGCGCGAGATCGGACTGCCCGTACAGATCAACACCACCATCACACGACACAATCTCCAATACATCGACTCAATGATAAGCGTGCTCGAAGGGCTGGATATCGTTCTGTGGAGCGTTTTCTTTCTCGTGCCAACTGGTCGCGGTTCGACGATCGATCTCATTTCTGCCGAAGAGTTTGAGCAAGTTTTTGAGAAGCTCTTCAGAACGTCGCAGCGGGTGAATTTTGACATCAAGAGTACCGAGGCGCAGCACTACCGCCGGTTTCTTCTCCAAAGGCGTACGGAAGAAAAACGAAAAGGCAATAACCCACCGTCGGGTCTAGCGCTTGTTACCGATACTCCGGACGGCATTGGACGTGCGCCACGGGGAATCAACGACGGCAAAGGTTTCGTCTTCATTTCCCATCTCGGAGAAGTATTTCCAAGCGGATTCCTGCCTATCTCAGCGGGCAACATCCGGAAACAGTCCTTAGCCGATCTGTATTGTCACTCACCACTGTTCGTTGGTTTACGTGATTCCGCTAACTTGAAAGGGAAGTGCGGCGTTTGCGAGTTTCGCGAAGTTTGTGGAGGGTCGCGTGCCCGTTCTTACGCTCTCACCGGCGATATTCACGCGGAGGAGCCTTGCTGCATTTGGCAACCAAAGATGATTCGCGGCCGCGCAGACGGAGATGGGCAGAAACTCCGGAGAGAACTTCAACTTGTGTGAGGGAATCGGAAATGGAATGGCGGCCCCGGAGAGGCTCGAACTCCCAACCCTCGGTTCCGAAGACCGATGCTCTATCCAATTGAGCTACGGGGCCATTCATTCGAACTTTATCACGACTGATGCCCGCACGGCCTCACTTGTGTCCAAACGGTTTGGGCGGAACACTCTTCACGTAGAGCCAAAGTGCATGCACCTCATCGTCAGTCATTGCCTTGAAGGTCTGCGACGGCATGAGTTCGTCCAAAGTGCCGCCGTCTGTGTCTTTTCCGTCGCGGACCGCGCGCGTGAATTGAGCCTCCGTCCAATCACCGATACCTTCGGGGGTAAGGTTTGAAGCTGGAGGCGCTTTCGGAGGGCCAGCGACCCGGCCGCCCGACAGTCCGTAGCCATGACATCCGTGGCAACCGCTCACATCCGCGAGATATTTTCCGTACTCTTTGGTCGGTTCTCGCGGAACAGAAGGGATGACATCAACATTTGGAGTCTTTGGGGCCACCAGAATTTTCATTTTTCCTTGCGTCAAGAGCATGCGGCCGAGAGGGCGAAAATGAGAACGTTCCACCTCACGATCAACTGGCGGCACCTGTTTGGCGTACGCGATGATGGAGCCCAGATCCTCAGCGCTCAGATGCGTGAAAACTTCACTCGGCATGACGATCAAAGACGTTCCGTCGCGATTAACACCATGCCGTATGGCGCGAACCCAGTCTTCATCGGAATAAATGCCGCCGATACCGCCCTTACCCCGCGTGAGGTTCGGACCGGCTATGACGCCGACGGGTCCCATATCTGCGTAGACCTTGCCACCCAAGTCTTCACCATGGCATAACACGCACGACGTGACAGCACGTGAGAGATGCTGTCCCCTCGCGATGGATGCGGCGTCGGTCGGAATGATGATCGACGAATTGGGCGCTTGGTATTTTGTCTGCAGAATTTGCTCGCTGCGTACGTAGACGTAACCAGCGTAAGAAAGGACAACTACAACCAATAAAGTTGCGATCCAGCCTACCCACGTAAGAATTTTTCGGAGCATTACCAATTCCCCCAATGAGTTTGCAAATTGTATCGTGATGCTCGAGACGGTGTGACGAATCACCAATCCTTCAAGGTTTTGAAGGGTCGTGTTTTGGAGTGCGAGGCGTGAATTTCGGAATGATAAATTCCTCGATAAGATTGACCCCAGCGGTCGCGCCAATTCCAATTAAGGCGTTCTCAAACGTTAGCCTCACGCCGTTACGGTCCTGTTCCGGGTAATAGAGATTGGAGATACCGCCGGCGGCAAGGTTTCCGAGGATATTGGAATAATTCGGCTGCCATCGTCCGTTGTCGCCCTTGCAAACTACGGAGGCAGCTACCGCATAGAAGAAGCGCGAGCGCTTCGTGCCCGTCCCTTTGTAAAAGTAGCGGGGGTCTTGTTTCAAAAGTGATGGCAGTATGGCGCCGCCGATGAAAGTTCCAGCGGCAAAGTCGGCATACGCAGCGCCGTAGCGTTTACCATAGCCCTGCGCGCCCTGGCCAAAGTCGCTGAACTCGTTTTGTGCCTGCTGGATTCCCGCAACGACGCCAATCAGGCCGAATGTGACTGGGTCGATCGCGGTCTTCCATGCCAACTCGAACTTCTGTTTGGTGTTCAAGGGAGCAGCGTCGGGCACGTAGCTGACATAAAAATTTGGAATAAAGCCTAGTACTCTCTGCTTCTCTTGATCTCTTATCTGTTCTTGCGCCACTTCGGCCGCGTTGACTCCCACCTGGACTTCCGTCACCGCAGTTGCGATTGCCAAGGTAAATTGCGGAAGGGTCAAAATCTGTCCGGCTTTTAGCGAGCCTGAGGATGTGAATGGTGCAAATCCCGAAGCGGCGATGCTGAGATGGAACTCGCCTGGCGCGACATTTGTGAATGAAAACTGACCGTTGCCATCAGAGAGAATTTCTTGCTTGAGCGCCTCAATAGTGTGGGTGAGTTGAACACGGGCGCCAGCAACCGCGGCTCCGGTCCCATCGAGGATGGTTCCGTGGATATTCCCGAACGATTGAGCTTCCGGAATCTGGGGGGACGCGGATGTAGTGTCTTGGGTGCTAGATTGAGCTTGGTCCAATTGCGTCGGAATTACCGTTTCTGAGGACTGGGCCAATGCCATGACGGGCAATAGCAAAAGCACGCAGAGAAAACGCATGGGACGGGTGCACACCTTATCACGGCATCTTGTCTTGGGAAGTTTCACGGTTTTCCAACACTGTTGTTCCCTCGGCGTTACGACCGCGGCCCTGCGAGCGCGCAATACGTCGATAACCAGGATTGGTGTAATAGATGCCAATTCAGAAACGGAAGGCTTTCTTAAATTACGTCACAGTGAAAACCAACGCCTGGCTATTGCCGCCGCTATCGCATCCAAGGTCTCCAGAGACGTTGGAGGGGGTGTGCACAACAAGCTGTCCACTGCCCGGTGCCGAAATCTGCGCGGTTGTGATAGTGACTTGCAATTGTGTGTTGCTCATCACAGTTGTAGGCAAGGCGGCGCCGTTCCATAGCACCACCGAGGATGTTACAAAGCGGCTGCCATTCAGAGTGACTAAAAACCCAGATGCCACTTGAGCCAAAGCCGCCGTGTTTGGCTCGAGAGTGGTAAGCACCGGTTTTGGTCTTGCGCTTCCGCAAAAGGGATTGAGCGCACCACACCCGGTAAATACCAAAATGCTGAGCAACGCGGCTAGCCGCGCCTTACTATTTTGGGGCATGACCAAGTTTACTCGCGCGGCCGGGTATCCAAGCTATGAATTCGTTGCCAGGGATGCGGTTAGAGGTTACCAACGCCCGTGCTTGAAGAGGTCAGGACTGCTAGTGCCCACGCCACCCTGGACGATATGGGCGCGGAGTCTCGAATTTCGGACACACGTCCGTGGTCGTCGATATTCCGCGAAAAGCCTTCGAGCTAGACTTCAGTCGGCGGCTATAACTTGATCCGCATGTTTTCGACGGTGTGACTCGCCGCTCTGCTGAATCAATTTTGTAACGAGACCAGTCCAGCCGGTTTGGTGGCTTGCGCCGATCCCGGCGCCGCTGTCGCCGTGAAAGTATTCGTGAAACAAGATCAAATCGTGCCATAGCGGGTCGGTTTGAAACTTTTCGATGTCACCGAAAACAGGGCGACGTCCTTTGTTGCCCTGCAGAAAAATGCTGGTCAACCTGCGAGAGAGTTCGGCGGCAACTTCCCATAAGGTCATCATTTGTCTTGAACCCGTAGGAAACTCAACTTTGAACTCATCGCCCAGATAGAAGTGGAACTTCTGCAACGACTCGATGAGTAAAAAATTTACCGGAAACCAGACTGGGCCACGCCAATTTGAATTGCCACCGAACAAACCGCTCGCAGATTCCCCCGGTTCGTATTCCACGCGGTGTTCGTTGTCGTTGACGATAACGGTGTAGGGATGGCCGCTATGATGGCGCGATACGGCTCGAATGCCATATTGCGATAGAAATTCGTTTTCATCAAGCATGTACTTGAGTATGCGGCGTAGTTGCGTTTCGTTGGCTATCGAAAGAAGGCGACGGTGCCCCTTCCCGGTAGTGCGCATGCAGGCCAGATTTCGCGTTAGATCGGGTCGATTATCGACAAACCACTCGAGCCGCCGCTTGAAATCGGGGAGCTTCTCGAGAAGTTCGGGTTCGAGGCTCTCCACTGCGAAAAGAGGAATCAGCCCCACCATGGAGCGAATCTTCATCGGAAAATGCTGGCCATCCGGCATCTTAAGAACGTCGTAAAAAAAACCGTCTTCCTCATTCCACAGTCCTATACCGTCCTGGCCACGGTGACTCATGGCCTCAGCGATGTAGATGAAGTGTTCCCAGAATTTGCTGGCGACATCTTCGTAAGCGGGGTCGTCTTGCGCGAGCTCAAGAGCGATTGCCAGCAGGTTCAATGTATACATCGCCATCCAGCTGGTGCCGTCTGATTGCTCGAGGAAACCCCCGGTCGGAAGCGGAGCGCTGCGATCGAAGACGCCAATATTGTCGAGGCCAAGGAACCCACCCTGGAAAACATTCATGCCCTCGGCATCCTTGCGGTTGACCCACCACGTGAAGTTGAGCATCAACTTGTGGAAGACGCGCTGCAGGAATTCGCGATCTCCCTTTCCGCTGCGCTTCTTGTCCAGTTTATAAACGCGCCACGCCGCCCACGCGTGGACGGGAGGATTAACGTCTCCTAGCGCCCATTCATAAGCGGGAATCTGCCCGTTTGGGTGCATGTACCACTCGCGCAACATGAGAATAAGTTGTTCTTTCGCGAAATCCGAATCTACTAAAGCTAGCGGAACGCAATGGAATGCCAGGTCCCAGGCGGCATACCAGGGGTATTCCCACTTATCGGGCATGGAGATTACATCGGCGTTGTAGAGATGAGGCCAGTCGTGATTTCGCCCGTCGCGCCGTTCCGGGGGCGGTGGGGGATGTCCAGGATCGCCCTCGAGCCACTGCTTAATGACGTAGTGATAGAACTGCTTCGACCACAACATGCCTGCGAATCCCTGTCGCATGACGTTCTTCGCGTCAGCGGAGAGAGTCTCCGGGATGATGGTGGCGTAAAACTCATCCGCTTCCTTTTGCCGGATATCAAACGTGCTATCAAAAGAGGTGAACGCGCGCGCGTTTTGATGCTCATTGTTCGTGAGGCGAAGGCGGACCACAACGGTCGCGCCCGCTGCAATGTTGAACTTGTAGTGGGCGGCTGATTTCGTCCCCGTGCGCTCGGGATTCACGGCCTTATTCGCACCGTCGACGACATAATCATTAATGCCGTCCTTCACAAAAGGCGCGCCGTTCGGTGCGTTGAAGAGTTTTTGCGCATTGGTCTCGTTCTCAGTGAATAGCAAATCAGGTGATCCCTCACAATGCAGCCAGAATCGACTGTCGGCCGTTTCGAGTTCGACCACCGGATTGGGAGCACGATGAGACTGGAACATCACGGGCTTGCGCGTCTGGCCTCCCCAAGACCAGGTGTCGCGAAACCAGATCGTCGGTAGAAGGCGCAGGTTCGCGGCTTCAGGGCCGCGGTTCGCAATTGAAATCTTGATAAGGATGTCCTCTATATCAGCCTTTGCATATTCGACGGTTACGTCGAAATAGCGATTATCTTCGAAGATACCAGTATCCATCAGTTCAAATTCGGTTTGGCGTTTGCCGCGCCGGCGATTCTCTTCGATTAAGCGTGCGTAAGGAAATCCACCCTGAGGATATTTGTACAAAAACCTCATGTAGGAGTGAGTGGGCGTACTGTCGAGGTAGAAGTAATATTCCTTCACATCCTCGCCGTGATTTCCTTCATTGCCGGTCAATCCAAACAGCCGCTCTTTAAGAATCGGATCATGTTCATTCCACAAAGCAATGGCAAAACAGACTGTTTGTCTGCGATCACTGATTCCAGCGATTCCGTCTTCGTTCCATCGATAAACGCGTGAGCGGGCGTGATCGTGGGGGAAGAAATCCCAGGGTATTCCTGCAGAACTGTAGTCCTCGCGAACCGTGCCCCATGCACGTTCGCTCAGGTATGGACCCCACCGCTTCCAGTGTTTCTTGCGGTCGCGCGATTCTGAAAGCCGAATTTCTTCCTGCGTCATCGAATAGCTCCTGCGTGTCTGGCGCGTCAGATTAGGGTCTCACGAACAGTGGTGTAGAAGAAAATCGCGCCCGTCAACGCAGTTTCAGGATGTACTTGATTGGGGAGGCATCCCTTTTTGCCGCAAGGTTGCACCACTCGGGCCGCGAGCAATAGTGGCGAATGGCGAAACAGCAAGAAAATCCAACAAGGCTCTCCCGATACACGAGTTTGATTCACGAATACACGGCATAGCCGAAACCTCCCGCATGGCTTGTGTTTTCAGCAGCTTCAGCCGCTCCTACGGATGCTGACGGAAGGGTAAAACACTAACCTTTTTGCCTTCGAATCGCGAACCGAAACGACGTGGAAAGGCATCCAACGTAGGGTCGCATAAGGAGGTGTGGTGTGTTAACGGCTTACGGGCAGAGCGCCGTGCACAGTGGATTATTAGAGCGTCTTCACGAGGCGCGCCGGATCACTGATTCACTTTTCGATATTGTTCGGCCCGAGGCTTTGTACGACCGTCCCATCGGCGAACGCCATCGCATCATCTTTTATATAGGGCACCTGGAGGCCTTCGATTGGAACCTGCTGCGCGATCGCCTGTTGGATTTGCAGGTGTTCGATCCGCGTCTGGATAGGTTATTTGCGTTTGGCATCGATCCGGTTGATGGAGGACTTCCCGCTGACCAGCCGGGAGACTGGCCACAGGTTGTAGAGGTCAGAGACTACGTTCGACGGGTTCGCAACGCTATTGACGATGGCATCGACAAGCTGGATGTGTCGCGTACCAACGACTTCGAATTTCCTGCGAGCCAGTTGTTGAATGTTGCAGTCGAACATCGGCTGATGCATGCAGAGACGCTCGCCTACATGTTTCACCAACTCCCATTCGCTAAAAAACTCGCACCGTACGGCAACGCGACTCCTCCCTTATTCAAGATTCATTTACCAGAAATGCGACGCATACCCGCAGGACGAGCCACGCTTGGACTTCACTCGCGTTCTGATGTATTTGGCTGGGACAACGAGTTCGAAGCGGAGAGCATCGAGGTGCCAGCGTTCGATGTCGATCGCTACATGGTGACCAACGGCGAGTTTCTTGATTTCATCGCAGCGAAAGGCTATGCGGAACCGTCATTTTGGACGGATTCTGACTGGGCGTGGCGCGAACAAAAAAGGATTGAACACCCCGTGTTCTGGAAGAGGGTCGATGGTGGTTGGAGCTATCGGACGATGTTTCACGAACTTCCGCTACCTCTCGATTGGCCAGTTTATGTAAGCCATGCTGAGGCTAGTGCTTTTGGAAAGTGGGCGGGGAAGAGATTGCCCTCGGAAGCCGAGTGGCATCGTGCCGCGTACGCTGATCTCGATGGGTCGGAAAGGCAGTTCCCGTGGGGCAATGCCCGTCCAAAAAGCGAATTTGGAAATTTTGATTTTCGCCGATGGGATGCTACTGCGGTGGGAAGTTTTCCGGAAGGCGAGAGTGCCTTTGGACTGTCAGACCTGATTGGAAATGGTTGGGAGTGGACCAGCACCTTCTTCGCACCGTTCAAAGGCTTCAGTGCTTTCCCCTTTTATCGGGGATATTCGGCCGACTTCTTCGATGACAAGCATTATGTTTTGAAGGGCGGATCTGCTCGCACGGCCGCCAGCATGCTTCGTCGCTCGTTCCGCAATTGGTTTCAATCGCATTACCAGTACGTGTACGCGGGGTTCCGTTGCGTACGAGAAGTCTGAGACCGGAGGTTGTAATGCTGACACATCCGATTACATCGACGAAGAGCAATGATTTTGCCGCAGACGTTCGGGCCGGTCTCGAAATGCAAGGACAGAAAGAACTCCCATCAAAGTATTTGTACGACGATGTGGGTTCCGCACTTTTTGAAGTGATCAGCGTATTGCCCGAGTACGGATTGACTCGGGCCGATGAACGCGTTTTGCGTCGCTATGCCGATGATATCGTGAGGCGCGTCCCAAAGCCGGTCGTCGTGGCGGAGCTTGGCAGCGGCAGCGGTAAGAAGACGCGGTGGCTCCTGGAGTCTCTGTCGCGAAGGCAACGCGTGTCTTACTGTCCAATCGAGATCTCTCCGACCGCGTTGGCGATGTGCGCGCGAGAACTCGGAGATATCGATTCTGTCAGCATTGTAGGGTTTGAACGCGAGTACCTGGATGGACTCTTGGAGGTAGCCGCCCGTAGACAGACCGGTGAATCGCTGCTGGTGCTATTTCTTGGCAGCACCATCGGGAACTTCGATCGGCAGGCGGGAAAGTCGTTTTTGAGTCGCGTGCGTGAAATCCTGCAGCCCGGGGACGCGCTCCTTCTGGGAACCGATCTGGAGAAGCCCTGGCCACAATTGCAGATGGCATACGATGATCCGCTGGGCGTTACGGCGGCCTTCAATCTCAATTTGCTGGCCCGCATCAATCGAGAACTTGACGCAGATTTCATGCTGAGTAACTTTGTCCATGAAGCGCGGTTCAATCAGAGCGAGCGAAGCGTGGAAATGCACCTGCGGTCGGTGCGGCGTCAGACGGTGCGCATCGAAGGCGCGGACGCCACAATAGACTTTGCGGAAGGCGAAACAATCTGGACCGAGTCGAGCCACAAATATTCTCTCGACGACGTATGGCAAATTGCCGAGCAGGTTGGGTTCAGATGCGATGCGCAGTGGGTCGATCGCGAATGGCCGTTTGCTGAAAACCTCTTGGTCGCTCGCTGATCTCGGGCGGATGGCTGGGTGCGTGAGTGTTTCAGGTAAGATGGTCGCTCAAATCTCACGCCCTCGGGATCAGCAATGATTGCGCTGTCAGATGTAAAGCAGGCTCTCGCTCGCATTCGCGATTCGATCTACCTGTCTCCATGTGCTCTCTCAGCCGCCTTTTCGTCACTCACCGGCAATTCCATTTATTTGAAGCTCGATAATTTGCAGCGCACCGGCGCGTTCAAGGAGCGTGGCGCGCTCAACAAGCTACTGAGCCTGACAGACGATGAGCGAAGCAAGGGTGTGATCGCAGCGTCAGCGGGAAACCATGCACAGGGCGTCTCTTATCACGCGGGGCGGCATGGAATTCGCGCTGTAATCGTCATGCCTCTGCCCACGCCCCTAATCAAGGTGTCGGCCACTCGAGGTTATGGGGCGGACGTCATCCTGCACGGAGCGAATTATGACGAAGCTTACGAAGAAGCATTACGTAGAAGCCGTGAAGATGGTTTGACCCTCGTCCATGCATTCGACGACGACGCTGTGATTGCGGGCCAAGGAAGCTTGGGGCTGGAGATTTTGCAACAAGTTGCAGATGTCGAAGCGGTGGTCGTCCCGATTGGCGGCGGTGGGTTAATTGGCGGCATAGCCTGTGCGATTAAAGAGTCGAACCCGAAAGTGAAGATTTTCGGTGTGCAGCCTTCGCGTCTGCCGTCGATGAAAGTGGCGGTTGCGGAAGGAAAGCCGGTGACCATTAGTCCTGCGGCGACGGTAGCGGATGGAATCGCGGTACGGCGGGCCGGGGATCGCACACTCCCCCTGGTTCAGAAATACGTGGATGACATCGTTACCGTTGACGAAGAAGAAATCGCGAATGCGATTCTTCTTCTGTTGGAGCGAGAGAAAACTCTGGCAGAAGGTGCGGGCGCGGCGGCGATCGCGTCGCTTCTCAATCACAAACTGCCGCTCGTTGGGAAGAAAGTCGTGGTACTGGTTTGTGGCGGCAATATTGATGTAACGCTTCTGTCGCGAATTATTGAACGCGGCCTAGTGAAAGACGGGCGGCTGGTAAGATTGCGCGTGCATTTGCCGGACTATCCGGGCGCGCTAAACCGGCTCACGGGGATCCTGGCGCAACATCGAGCCAACATTGTAGAGACTGCCTACGATCGCGCGTACTACGGCGTGAACCTGGGCGAAACTGCGATTGATATCACGATGGAGACCCGCGGGCCCGATCAAATCGCGGAACTGTTGTCGGCTCTTGGAGCCGGTGGTTATGCACATGAAAGGGTTCTATAAAGCAGATTCGTGCATCCGCAATACTCTTCGCGACCAATTCGGTGTCCAAGATATCTAATTGAGCTGAGTGTGGTGGTTGGCTTCCGTTTTTCTACTGCAACGAACTCTCAACATTATTGTTCCAACGGAACGATCTGATTCGTATGGCGAAACCGATTTTACTCAGTGTCGATGACGACCCCGACGTCTTGCGGGCGATTGAGCGCGATTTGCGATCTCACTACGGAGACCGCTACCGCGTGCTTAGCTCAAACTCACCGGAATCGGGATTGGATGTGCTCCGCCAATTGAAGTTGCGAAACGATGGCGTTGCCTTGCTTTTGGCTGACCAGCGGATGCCTCAAATGGACGGAGTGAACTTTCTGTCCGAGGCGATGCAGATTTATCCGGACGCGAAGCGCGCTCTCTTAACTGCATATGCGGACACGAGTGCGGCAATCAGCGCAATCAACCAGGCGAACATCCACTACTTTTTTATGAAGCCGTGGGATCCGCCGCAGGAAAATCTCTATCCAGCCTTGGACGATTTGTTGGACGACTGGCAAGGTTCATTTCGGCCGTCGTTTGAAGGAATTCGAGTACTGGGAACGCGTTGGCATCCTCGCAGTTATGAACTACGAGATTTTCTGGCCCGTAATCATGTCCCCTTTCAATGGATTGATATCGAAGCGACGGCGAACGATCCCGAAACGCAGCGGCTGCTCGCGGCCTTAGGTGATGAAGTAAGTTTACCGGTCGTCCTGTTTCCAGACGGAACGAAGCTGCTCGAAGGCACGTTCACGCAAGTCGCAGCGAAGGTTGGATTGCGCACTCAAGCGCAGACGGATTTTTATGATCTGGCGATCATAGGTGGGGGCCCGGCTGGCCTTGCAGCCGCTGTTTACGGGGCATCCGAAGGCCTGAAAACGGTGATGGTTGAACGCGAAGCGCCCGGCGGTCAAGCGGGGTTAAGTTCGAGAATTGAGAACTATCTTGGATTTCCCACCGGGTTGAGCGGGGCAGACCTGGCGCGCAGAGCTGTAGTCCAGGCGCAACGGTTCGGCGTCGAGATTCTGGCGCCGCAGGAGGTGGTTGGCATGCGCGCGGATGGTCCATACCGAATCCTCAAACTCGGTGATGGCGCTGAAATTTCCTGTCACGCTTTGATGATTGCAAGCGGAGTGCAGTGGCGGCGCATGGAGGTTCCGGGTATGGATCGGCTGCAAGGCGCCGGGATCTACTACGGAGGAGGCGCCTCTGAGGCGATGGCGTGCAAGGGCGAGATCGTCTACATCGTGGGCGGTGCGAATTCAGCGGGTCAGGCAGCGATGCATTTCTCAAAATTCGCGGATAAGGTCGTGATGCTTGTACGCGGTAAGTCCCTGGCCGCCACCATGTCGCAATATCTAATTGATCAGATTGAACAAACTCCAAACATCCAGCTCTGGGCCAACGCTTCGATCAGTGAAGTGCATGGCAATGCGAGGCTTGAGGAGATATCGGTCCACTGTTCGGACACCAACAAAATAGAACGCGTTTCAGCGACGTCACTGTTTATCTTTATTGGAGCCCTGCCCAGGACCGACTGGCTCGCCGGCACAGTTGAGCGCGATGACAAGGGTTTTATTCTGACAGGCCCGGATTTGATCCATGAAGGGAAGCACCCGAAAGGCTGGCCGTTGGAGCGTGACCCCTACCTGCTTGAGACCAACATTCCTGGAGTATTTGCGGTGGGGGACGTTCGGCACGGCTCGGTGAAGCGGGTCGCGTCCGGAGTTGGAGAAGGCTCTGTTGCGGTGCAATTCATTCATCAGTATCTGAGCAAGGTCTAACCGATGACGAATGTCGATAAGACGGAGTTAATCAAGGTTGCGGCGTTTCAAGGCGCGCCCGATAACGAGCTCGATTGGTTCCTGAATCAGTGCGAGGAGCTCCACCTTACTGCGGGTCAAATAGTGTTTCGTGAAGACGATCCAGCCGACGCGATGTTTGTGATATTGGAGGGAGAGATCCAGGGCCGATGGGAGCAGGGCGGCGAAATGATGGTGTTCAGCATCGGCGCGGGTAACGTCTCCGGAAAACTCCCGTTCTCACGCATGTCGAACTATACGGTATCCGTGCGTGCTCTGGTTGCCAGCCGAGTTCTTCGATTTCCAGCAGCACGATTCACCGAGCTTATTCAACAATGCCCAGAACTTGTGCGACGTCTGGTTGGAGTGATGTCCGATCGAATCCGCGAAACGACGCGGATGGAAGAGCAGCAAGCCAAGCTGGCGGCATTGGGCAAACTATCCGCTGGGCTGGCCCACGAGTTAAACAATCCCGCGTCCGCAGCAAAAAGAGCCGCAAGCCAGTTGAGGAATGCGTTGCAACGCATTCGAGACGCCAGCCACGAGTTGGGTGCAAGGGAGCTTACGCCTGCTCAAAAATCAAAAATCGATGCAGTAGAACACGAGTTTATTGATCAAAAGCGAACGCCTCCTGACACGCTGCGCGTCAGCGAACTGGAGGACCAGATTGATAGTGCACTGCGCGCTCGCGGGTTCAGCGACATGTGGGAACTTGCGGGAGATTTGGCACGCCGAGGATTTGATGCGGACGCACTGACTCCGTTACTCGACGGATTCGACGCCGCAACGGTGCGGGCTGCGCTGAACCGCTTTACAGCAGCGCTTGAAATTTGGAGCCTGGTGGATCAGATCGAGAGCAGCACATCACGGATTTCAGACCTTGTGCGCGCGATCAAGGAATATACCTACATGGATCAGGCTTCCGTGCAGGATGTGGATATCGTCCGGAGCCTGGAGAACACGCTGATTATTCTTAATCACAAATTGAAGCGAGGGGTTACCGTACATCGGCAATATCCGGATCGGCCGTTGCTGGTTAGTTCTTTTGGCAGCGAATTGAATCAAGTTTGGACAAATCTGATCGACAACGCGTCCGACGCGATGGATGGCAAAGGCGATTTGGATGTTCGGGCATTTCAAGATGATGATTGCGTCGTAGTCGAGATCGGTGACAGCGGATCTGGCATACCGGCGGAAGTGCAGCCACGCATCTTCGAGCCATTTTTCACGACCAAAGGGGTTGGCCAGGGAACCGGACTCGGGCTCGACACGGTTCACCGAATCGTGAGGAAACATAAGGGCAGCATCAGCTTTACATCTCGACCTGGTCGCACTGTGTTTCAAGTGCGCTTGCCCATGTCGAATCCCGCCTTCAAACCTTCCTGAAGTTACCAAGATCCTTCATATCGGCCAATCAGTAGTCACCAAGACCCGTGATCCCCATCACCGCCTGCATGTACCAATTCCGGCGATAAACAACAGTCCGCGACGCAGTCACGATGGGCAGGGTGCGAATCGAAGCATTCGAAACCCATTCGATCTTGACACATCGCTTCAAGACCATCTCCGATCGCGACTGCAGACGTAAGGCAAACGCAGGGTGCGAAATCGATCTACGTTGATTCGATTCGCTGAACCCAGACCTTGACCGGCTGAGTTTCTGGGAAATCCCTCAATTGCGGGAAGGCGACCATGCCGAACGAGAAGCCCACTATTGCAGAACACCTTGAAAGAGCGGGGGTTTCGCGCCGCAGTTTCATTCAGCTCTGCACGACCTTAATGATGACCGCCCCCATCAGCCTGTCTCTCACACAAAAAGCGACCGCGTGGGAGGTGGCGAAGGCCGTCGGCAAAGCCAAAAGACCTTCTGTTATCTGGCTGCACTTTCAGGATTGCACTGGTTGTTCTGAAACTCTTTTACGGACATCCAAGCCTGACGTCGCGGATCTAATCCTGAACATTATTTCACTCGACTATCACGAGACCTTGATGGCTGCCTCCGGCTATCAAGCGGAAGCCGCGCTGAAGAATGCCGTCGACGAGAATCTGGGAAAGTTTGTTCTCGTCGTCGAAGGCTCGATCCCTACCAAGGATCAGGGCCAGTACATGAAGCTAGCGGGGAAGCCAGCCCTGCAGATCTTGAAAGAGGTCGGCCAGAAAGCCGCAGCTGTCGTGGCAATCGGTTCGTGCGCATCGTGGGGCGGTGTTCCGTCCGCGAGCCCGAATCCCACCGGGGCCACTGGTGTGGATTCCATCCTGACTGAAAAACCGGTGGTCAATCTTCCGGGGTGTCCACCCAACCCGTACAACCTGCTGGCCGTTGTCCTCGAGTATGCCACCATGGGCAGGCTCCCCGCCCTGGATCATCAAAACCGACCCAGGTTTGCGTACGACCGGGTGATTCACGACCACTGCCCGCGTCGCGCTCATTTCGACGCAGGACGCTTCGCGCGGGAATTCGGAGATGAAGGACATCGCCAGGGATGGTGTTTGTACCGGCTCGGCTGCAAAGGACCTGTGACCCACGCAGCATGTTCGACGCGTCACTTCAACGAAGTTCCGGATGTCTGGCCGATCGGTATCGGGTCTCCATGCGTTGGCTGCACCGAGAAGGGTGTTGCTTTTAACGTGCCGATCTTTCAGACGGTTGAGTTGCGTGGTGTCACTCCTCCAGAAGCGTTGCCTCTGATCAATACTCCGATCGGAACGGTTGGCACGGTTGCCGCCGCCATGGTTGGTGCCATTGCAGGTGGAATCGGAGGCGCAGCCTTGATGGCTTCGCGACGTCTGCCGAGCGGTAAGGACTTTCAAGATCAAACGAAATCCAATGAGGACGACAGTCAGAAGCCGAACGTTGGCTCGTCGGGGGGCGATTAGCCATGACCTTGTCTCGTCGGGAAATATTACAGGGGATCACGTTTGGAACTGCCTCCGCCGTTGCGACGGGAGCGGCGTCGGGCGCTGTGGCATCTGGTGTGGCGCCGTCAGAATATCCGGATGCGCCCCCGGCGGCAGTCGCGATGTTGTATGACAATACACGCTGTGTCGGCTGTCAGTCCTGCGTGTCTGCTTGCGTAGAAGTGAACAAGACCCTCGTAAATGCTCCGCTCCCTGGAATTCACCACACCAACCAGGAGTTGAACGCGACCACCAAGAACATCATCAAGCTTTACAAGCCAGCCGATGGAAAGTCGTACGCCTATGTGAAACAGCAATGCATGCACTGCGTGGACCCAGCTTGTGTGGCGGGATGCATGTTCAAAGGTCTGCAGAAAGATCCGGTGAAAGGAATTGTGACTTGGAATTCCAAGGTGTGTGTGGGATGCCGGTATTGCGAGATTGCCTGTCCCTATCACGTTCCCAAATTTCAGTGGCAGGGGTTTAACCCCAAGATCGTGAAATGCGAGTTTTGCAAAGAACGACTAGCGCGCGGCCTTCAGCCAGCGTGTACCTCGGTTTGTCCCACAAAGGCCGTGGTGTTTGGAAAACGGACGGAGCTCATTGCCGAGGCGAAGCAACGTATACGCGAGTACCCGGGCAAGTATTACCAGGATCGTGTTTTTGGCGAGATCGAAGGTGGGGGCACGCAGGTCTTGTATCTTTCGAAAGTTCCATTCGAAAAGATTGGGCTGCCTGATCTTCCGCCTGAATCCATGCCTGAAAAGTATCTGAAATGGCAGAAGCGTGTGTACAGCTATCTTGCGGTACCGACGGTCTTGTATGCATCGATGGTCGCGGTCATTCGCGGGAACTGGAAAGCGCACCAGAAGCACATGATCGAGGCGGAGAAATCAACCGGACTGAGGTCGCAACTATGATCGACCAATGGGAGAGAAATGTCCCTGTTTATGACGTTCCCATCTGGACACGACCGTTCATCGGATTGTGCGGCCTAGGCGGACTCGCAATTTTGTTCGTGTCCTATCGGGAATTAGCCGGACTCGGTCCGGCCAGCGGCATGAACGACGCGTATGCGTGGGGAATCTGGAAGACATTCAACACAATGACGCTAACCGGGCTTGGGTCCGGAGCCTTCGCGATCGGCGTCGCAGCATGGCTATTCAAGAAAAAGAATCTGCATGTCGTGATGCGGACGGCTTGTCTCACCAGCTTTCTTGCGTATCTGTCCGGCCTGGCGTTACTGGGAGTCGATGTGGGAAGACCCTGGAATTTCTATTGGGTCTTCACGCCATGGCGATGGAACTTGCATTCACCGTTGCTAGAAGTCGCGGTGTGCATGCCTACATACGCAATGATTCCGTTGCTTCTGGAAAATTTCCCTCCGTTTACCGACTGGCTTTACTCTCAAAAGCCACAATATCGACCCTACGTAAAGAAGTCAGAAGAGATCATGATCCGGTTCTATCCGTTCATCGTAGGTTTGGCGTACCTGCTGCCTGCGATGCACCAGTCGTCCCTGGGCGCTCTGATGCTCTTGGGCGGCGATCGCGTTTATCCGTTGTGGCAAACGCCATGGCTGCCGATTCTCTATGTGTGGGCCGCCGCGTTCCTTGGTTTCTCCTGTGTGGCAGGCACGTTGCTGTTTTGTTCACTTGTGTGGAAACGCCCAATTGATCGCGATGTTCTGGTTGAGATGAACCGAATTACCGCTGGGCTGATCGGCACATGGCTCATGTTTCGATTTGCGGACATTCTGTTTCGCGGTGTGATCAATCTCGCATTCAAATTCACGATCTATGCGGGATTGTTTTGGATGGAGACTCTGCTTTTGGCATTGGCTCTTTGGATGTTGTTAGATTCTTCCAGGCTTCGCGATCCCCGGTTGATGTTCCACGCGCATTTGATGGCTGCCGTCGGAGGAATGCTCTACCGGTTTGATCCGACCACGCTGGCCTTCCAGCCAAAGCCTGGGGCCTTCTATTTTCCAACGCCTATCGAGCTATTTATTTCGGTGGGCTTTGTCGCGCTGGCAATCGCAGCGTTCATGTTCCTGGTGAAGGTGTTAGCAATTTTGCCTGCGCCGATGCGGCTCTGGTACAGCATGGAAGCACGAGAGAACAAGTCTCAAAGGCTTGCGGCCATTACAGCAGCAGATTGATTGACGAGGAAGCGCAGGGTGAGAATCTATGGCAAAACGAATCACGATTGATCCGATCACTCGCATCGAAGGGCATCTTCGCGTGGATGTTGAAATAGACAATGATCGAGTGTCCGATGCTTGGGCCTCCTGCACGATGTGGCGGGGAATAGAAAAAATTCTCGAAGGACGCGATCCCCGAGAGGCTTGGTTGTTCACTCAGCGCTTCTGCGGCGTCTGCACGACTGTTCATGCAATAGCGAGCGTGCGTGCGGTGGAAGATGCGCTGAAACTTGAGATTCCCGCCAATGCTCAATACATTCGGAACCTTATACTGATCAATCACGGATTGCACGACCACATCGTGCACTTCTACCACTTGTCGGCCTTGGATTGGGTGGATGTTCTGCAGATACCAAAAGCCGATCCAGGAAAGACCTCGTCACTTGCCGAAAGTCTGTCGCCTTGGGTTCGAAACTCCAGGAATGAGATGAAAGCCGCGCAAGACAAGGTGAAAGCAGTCGCAGAAAGTGGACAGCTGGGCATTTTCGCCAATGGATACTGGGGACATCCGGCGATGCACCTTCCACCAGAGGTGAATTTGCTTGCTTTCTCACACTATCTGCAAGCACTGGAATTTCAACGTAAGGCGAATCAGGTGGTGGGCATGTTGGGAGGCAAAACGCCTCACATCCAGAACCTGACGGTTGGTGGCGTGTCCAATGCGATCAATCTTGATAGCCAGGCTGTGCTTGGCATGGAGCGCCTGGAGCAAATCAAAGTTTTGATGGATGAGGTGACGAGTTTCGTGCAGCAAGTTTATCTGCCAGACGCCTGTGCGATCTCAGCCATGTATGCGGACTGGTTCGATATTGGTGGCGGTGTCAAAAACTACCTTGCCGTCCCAGATCTTCCGATTGATGCGAGGTCTACACAGTTTGATCTTCCTGGAGGGTACATCCCCGGCGCAAATGTCAACGCCGTTCGCCCCTTCCATTCGCATGCTGATGAGGTGTTCCGTCAATCTGTGATCGAAGATGTAACCCACTCTTACTACGCCGGCAAAACCCGCCTGCATCCTTGGAAGGGCGAAACGGTTCCCGAATACACGGACTGGCACTCTGACAAGAAATACAGCTGGGTCAAAGCGCCACGATTTGAGAACAGGCCAACCCAGGTTGGACCGCTCGCGCAAGTACTCGTCGGCTACGCACACGGACACGATTTGACGCGCAAATGGACTGACGTCGCTCTGGACAAGATCTCGGCCGTAGCCGGTAAAAAAATTGGCGTAGGGCATTTGCACTCCACGATGGGGCGCCATGCAGCACGTGCGATCCGAGCGTGCATGCTGGCCGAGCTATCGCAGAAACATTGGCAACTGCTTGTCGACAATATTGCCAAGGGTGACGTTTCGATTCATAACCCGCCGAGTTTTCCAAACGGAGAAATTCAAGGGGTTGGAACCCATGAAGCGCCGAGAGGCACGCTGTCACATTGGACCGTGATTGACGGTGGAAAGATCAAGAACTATCAAGCTGTGGTGCCCTCTACGTGGAATGCCAGTCCACGGGACATCAATGGTGCGCATGGCCCGTACGAAGCATCCCTGCTCAATAGCCCAATTGCGAACCCGGAGCTTCCGCTTGAAGTTCTGAGGACGATTCACTCGTTTGATCCGTGTATGGCGTGTGCTTGCCATACTTTCGATCCGACGGGGAACCAAATTGCACAGGTGAAAGTCCTATGAAACGAGTCTTGATCGCGGGTATTGGGAACGTCTTACTGGGAGACGATGGAGTAGGGCCCTATGTAGTACGTATGCTGGCGGCTTCCTATGAATTCGAACCAGGAGTTCAGGTGGAAGACTTGGGAACACCGGCTTTGGATTTGATCGACCATCTCACGGCAACCGATGCGTTGATTCTTGTGGACTCGGTAGAGAATGGCGCGCCTGCCGGGACCGTCGAAGTCTATTCGAAGGAAAACATCTTGCGATGCGGCGCTCCGGTGCGTATGGACCCTCATTCGCCGGCTCTCACGGAGTCTTTGCTGGCAGCGGACTTTGTTGGATCGGCGCCGACAGAACTCTTGTTGATTGGTGTTTCCGGCTCGCGGTTTGAGGCAGGGTGCCAGCTCAGCAGTCCGGTGAAAGCAGCCGTTCCTCACGTTGTCGAGGAAATCTTACTTGAACTGGACAGACTGGATGTCGGGTACGAGCCCGCGAAGGAAAAACGAACTGATATTTGGTGGGACACGGTCCTCACACCGTGCACTTCCGCGACTCGATGAAAGGACGGGAAGATCTATGTGCCTCGCGATTCCTGGACAAATTCTCGACGCTCAAGAGAGCGGCGGCGGGAGGATGGGAAGAATCCAATTTGGCGGGATCGTCCGCTCCGTTCGACTCGATTTCGTGCCGGAAGCCGAAGTCGGCGATTACGTCATGGTGCATGTAGGGTTTGCAATCAGCCGTGTCGATGGAGAAGAGGCCAAGCGCACCTACCAGATTCTGGAGGAGATGGGGGTGTTGTCGGAGGAATTGTCGCCCGAGGGATGGTCTGTTTAGTCAGGCGCTGGTGCTGCATCTTGCCGTCTCCTTTCATTTCGTTTCAATGATTTCGTCTGTCGCTCACACGACCGTGTGACTCCGGTCACCGAGCTCTGAGACATCCGTCGCTAGAGTGAGTTTCATCCGAGAAGGCCGAATTCGGCTCCCTTTCGCGGTCTTGCCATGAGATACATCGACGAGTACCGGGACGCAAAAATCGCACATGCGATAGCGGTTGAGATCAAGCAAGCAGCGACGCGGCCGTGGGTATTGATGGAGATCTGTGGCGGACAGACTCAGACAATCATGCGCTACGGTCTCGACGATTTGCTGCCGGCATCCATTGAGCTTGTTCACGGGCCCGGCTGCCCAGTGTGCGTCACGCCGCTCGAGATAATCGACAAAGCAATTGAGTTGGCACTTCGCCCCGGCGTGACTCTAGTCTCGTACGGTGACATGTTGCGGGTGCCGGGAAGCCGATCAGATTTGCTTCGTGCAAAGGCTGCCGGCGGGGACGTGCGCGTTGTGTACTCTCCGACGGATGCATTGAAAGTTGCTAAGGCGATGCCGGAACGCAAAGTAGTTTTCCTCGCAATTGGCTTTGAAACGACAGCGCCAGCGAATGCGATGTCGGTGTGGCAGGCCAAGCGGGAAGGCATCCGCAACTTTTCTATGCTGGCCTCGCACGTACTGGTTCCACCAGCAATTCGCGCGTTACTCACTTCAGACTCCAATCGGATAAATGGATTCATCGCTCCGGGTCATGTGTGCACGGTGATGGGCTGCGGGGAGTATGAGGCATTGGTTCGAGACTTCCGTATTCCGATCGTAGTCGGTGGGTTTGAGCCAGTGGATTTATTGGCGGCGGTTCTAATGCTGGTAGAGCAACTCGAGAGCGGGGCGGCGCGTATACAAAATCAATATGCGCGCTCAGTGAACTATGAGGGAAATCTTCCTGCTCAGCGCATCGTCGCTGAGGTATTCGAAGTGGCGGACCAGAAATGGCGTGGCATCGGAACCATCCCCCAAAGCGGACTGACCATGCGAACCGAGTATGCAGAATTCGACGCCAACAAGATCTTTGACTTGACACAAATTACCGCCGACGAGCCCGCGGAGTGCATCAGTGCCAATGTCTTGCAAGGTTTGAAAAAGCCGCATGACTGCCCTGCGTTTGGCATGAAATGCACGCCGGAGAATCCGATGGGGGCGCCGATGGTTTCGTCGGAAGGTGCATGCGCCGCTTATTACCAATATCGGCGGAACGTTATCAGAAAGTTGGACCCTGCCATTGTCTGAAAACACGATCAGCACCTTAGAAATGACATGTCCCGTTCCGTTGCCAGTAAAAGACACGGTTCTTTTGGGGCACGGCAGCGGCGGTAAGCTAAGCGCCGAATTGATTCAGTCCATATTCTTGCCCGCGTTCAGAAGCGCTGCTCTCGAGAAGCTTGATGACCAGGCAATCGTCAGTATCAACGGCACTCGTCTGGCAATTACGACGGATTCTTTTGTTGTAAAGCCATTGTTCTTCCCAGGTGGTGATATTGGCTCCCTGGCCGTGCATGGGACGGTAAATGACCTGGCGATGGGAGGTGCGCGGCCGCTGTTTCTCAGCGTCGCTTTCATTATCGAAGAAGGCCTCTCAATGGGCGTGTTGAGGCGCGTCGTGATTTCGCTTCGCGATGCCGCTCACAAAGCGGGCGTAGAAGTCGTAACAGGCGACACAAAGGTCGTAGAAAAGGGCAGCGGCGACCAGGTTTTTATCAACACAACGGGAATTGGGCTTGTGCGCCCAGGCCTGAAATTGTCCTCGGATCGAGCGTGCCCCGGCGACGCGATCCTGGTCAGCGGATTTCTCGGCGATCACGGAATTGCAATTCTTTCCGAACGGCAAGGACTCGAGTTTGAGTGTCCGGTGGTAAGTGATAGCGCCGCGCTGCATGGCCTTGTGGCAGAAATGCTTGACGTTGGAGGGGAATCGATTCACTGCATGAGGGATCCGACGCGTGGTGGGCTTTCGAGTGCTTTGAACGAAATTGCTCAGAGATCAGGTGTGAGCATGCAACTTGATGAGCCGAAGATCCCGGTTCGCGAAGCGGTTCGCGGAGCCTGTGAAATGCTCGGCCTTGATCCGCTGTATGTTGCCAACGAAGGTAAGCTAATCGCAATCGTGAACAATTCTGAAGCTGAAAAGGTTCTGGAAGCGATGCGCCGGCACCCGCTCGCCCGCGATGCGCAGATGATTGGCCGAGTAACGAAGCAAGACTCGGCACCCGTGATCATACGTACTGCATATGGAACGAATCGAATTGTGGATATGTTGTCGGGCGACCAGTTGCCGCGTATTTGTTGACTCACATGCACGAAATGGGTATTGCCAATTCCGTGTTAACGGCGGTGCTTGCGGAAACTGCACGCTATCCGGGAAATCGTGCTTGCAAGATCGGCCTGCGGATCGGAGAGCTGGCGGGTATCGATCCAGACTCACTGCGATTTTGCTTCGAAGCCCTCATAAAGGACTCCGAACTCGAATGCCTCGTGTTGGAAATTCAGCCATGTAGTCGCCGACACCGGTGTTCGTGTGGACATGAGTTTGCTGTGAAGGACTATGACTTTCGATGTCCGAACTGCAGCAGTGCCGCGACGAACTGCGTTAGCGGCGATGAATTGGAATTGGCTTTTGTGGAGCTGGAAGAATATGAACCGATTACCACTTGAACGAAAAGTCTTGAGCGAGAATGATCTTATTGCCAACAGGCTGCGGGAGCGATTTCTCGATAATCGTATTCTGTGCGTCAATCTGATCAGCTCTCCCGGTTCTGGCAAGACAACCCTGCTGGAGAAAACCCTCGAGCACTTTCCCAAGAGTCAGCGCGCAGCGGTTCTAACAGGAGATATACAAACTGAGAATGATGCAAACCGGTTGAAGCGCTTCGGGTTTCCGGTTAAGCAGATTACGACAGGCGGGACTTGCCATCTTGATGCACGAATGATCGAAACGCACCTTGAAGACTGGCCATTAAGGGATCTGGACTTCTTATTCATTGAAAATGTTGGCAATTTGGTTTGTCCCTCCAGCTACGACCTGGGCGAAGCCGCGAAGATCGTTGTTTTGAGTGTTACCGAGGGTGAAGATAAGCCGCTCAAGTATCCATCCATTTTTTTCAGGTCTGAATTGTTGATACTCAGCAAAACGGATCTACTCCCGTACGTTCCTTTTGATGTGGATGTTGCGATGGAGAATGCGCGTCGCGTCCATCCTGCGATCGACGTTGTGAAAGTTTCTTGCTTGAATGGTTCCGGAATGGACGAATGGTTTCACTGGCTTGAAACACGCCGCCACTCGTGCTCTCTTCGACTCCCCCAGCAACAGTAGCGGCGGGTACACAAGCAAGGGTGACTGTGGTCACAGCCTCAGTTCCCAGCAAATCCTAGACTCGAATGTTCGGAAGGTGTGAGCCTCGTTGGGGCACGACCTTCAGAACGGGAGGTCGGTGAGTTGGTCACGCCAGGCATCGGAGCCGATTTTGCCAAACCTACGCCGCCGAATTCATCCGACAAACGCTGGAAGCTGGTGGACGCCACGATGCGTCGTCTCGGCCACCATTCACGTGGGTTAATCGAGACACTCCATACGGTGCAGGAAACTTTTGGGTATCTGGACGAAGAGGCACTCCGCTATGTGGCCGTGTCTCTGCGAGTTCCTTTCAGTCGCGCGTATGGAGTAGCGACGTTCTACGCGTTCTTCACCCTTAAACCGGCAGGGGAACACACCTGCGTCGTCTGCATGGGAACAGCGTGCTACATAAAAGGAGCACCGCAGTTGCTCAATGGTCTCAAAAAAGATTTGGGAGTTGGTCCGGGGCAGACAACGCCCGACGGACAAATTTCAGTCTTGACGGCTCGATGCCTGGGATCTTGCGGACTGGCGCCAGCGGTGGTCTATGACAAGGAAGTCGCAGGCAAGGTAACTCCACAAGAGCTTCGCAATCGTATTACGAAATGGAAGCCTCATGTCTCCTGAGGAACTGGAACAAATCGCAGAATCCGAGCGCGAAAAGCAGTCGGGGTTCCAACACCGCGTGAACGTTTGCGTGGCGGCCGGATGCCAGTCTTGCCAGAGCGAGGCCGTGAAGACCGCGCTGGAAAAAGAATTGGCAGGTAAACAAATCTCAGGCGGCTGTCAGGTGAAGGGTGTGGGCTGCATGGGACTCTGCTCGGAAGGACCTTTGGTATCCACGAATCGTGGCGTTCTTTACCAAAAAGTCACCGAAAGCGACGCAGGTTTGATTCTTGACAGTCTCGATGCAAATCCAGTCGAGCGCCTGATTTGCCGTACCGACGTTCCATTCTTTGAGAGACAGAAAAAGATCGTATTGGAAAATTCCGGGAACATCGATCCCGAGCGTATCGAGGACTACATTGCCGCGGCAGGTTATACAGCGCTCATGCAAGTCCTAACTGAGATGACACCCGCCCAGGTGATTGAAGAAGTGTCGAAAAGTGGGTTGCGCGGAAGAGGTGGCGCCGGATACCCGACCGGCTTGAAATGGAGCACGGTCGCAAAGGCTGTGGGCGGGCGTAAATACCTCATCTGCAATGCAGATGAGGGTGATCCTGGTGCCTTTATGGATCGCAGCGTGCTTGAGAGTGATCCCCATCGAGTCTTGGAAGGCATGTTGATCGGCGCCTACGCCGTGGGCGCGTCCGAGGGCTTTATCTACGTCCGTGCGGAGTACCCCCTCGCCATCAAGAGGCTGAAAATCGCAATCAGGCAGGCGGAACGGCTTGGCATTCTGGGGACCAACATCTGCGGCACGCGGTTCAGTTTCCGTATCGATTTGCGACTTGGCGCGGGGGCCTTCGTTTGCGGTGAAGAGACCGCATTGATTGCGTCAGTGGAAGGAAAACGTGGGACGCCGCGGCCCCGGCCTCCCTATCCGGCGCAGGAAGGGCTATTTGGCGAGCCAACTCTAATCAACAATGTTGAGACCTACGCCAACATTCCGCCTATTATCCGAAATGGCGGAGCGTGGTACGCCAAGATTGGTACAGAAAAGAGTAAGGGAACAAAAGTCTTCGCGCTAGCGGGCCGCATTGCAAACACTGGCCTCGTGGAAGTGCCAATGGGAATCACACTCCGCGAGATCGTCTACGACATTGGTGGCGGAATTCCGGAAGGTAAGAAGTACAAGGCAGTACAAACCGGCGGGCCCTCCGGCGGATGCTTGCCGGAAGAATTCCTCGACATGCCTGTCGACTACGAGAACCTCTCCAAGGCCGGCTCCATCATGGGGTCCGGTGGAATGATCGTCATGGACGAAAGTTCCTGCATGGTGGACGTTGCGAAGTATTTCATGGACTTCTGCATGAGCGAGTCATGCGGCAAATGTGTTCCATGCAGGGTTGGCACCTATCAGATGAACCGAATCCTGGAGGCAATTACTCGGCACGAAGCCTCTCCTCGCGAAATTGACCAGTTGCAGGAACTCGCCGAACTCCTGAAGAGCGCAAGTCTCTGTGGGCTCGGACAGTCTGCCCCTAACCCCGTGATCAGCACGATGAGATATTTCGGCGAAGAGTACAAGGCTCACGTAGAAGGCCACACGTGTCCGGCGGGGGTTTGCGGCAGGAACGATGAGGAGAGCGAGCGATGACAATCAACCGCGCGTCGCCCATCAAGACCCTGCAGATCGACGGACGAGATTTTAGTGCGAGACAAGACGAAACCATCCTCGACGTAGCAAGGCAAAACAACATTTTCATTCCAACTCTCTGCGATCTAAAGGGTCTTACCACGGTTGGCGCCTGCCGTTTGTGCTTGGTTGAGGTGAAGGGTACTCCACGACTTCTTCCCTCCTGCGTGACCCGCGTTGAGGAGGGTATGGAAGTTACAACTAATTCCGACCGGTTGCGCAAGTACCGGCGAGCTATCCTCGAATTGCTGTTCACGGAACGCAATCACGTTTGCGCAGTGTGCGTGTCGAACGGTCATTGCGAGTTGCAATCGCTTACCCAAAGGCTCGAGATTACGCACGTTCACTTCTCCTATCGATATCCGATCGAGGAGGTTGACGCCTCGCATGACCGCTTCGTTGTCGATCATAATCGCTGCATTTTATGCACCCGATGCGTACGAGTGTGCGATGAAATCGAAGGCGCTCATACGTGGGATGTCATGGGGCGGGGCATCGACGCCAAAATCATCACCGACTTGAAGCAGCCTTGGGGAGCATCTGAAAGCTGTACATCGTGTGGGAAGTGCGTGCACGTGTGTCCAACCGGCGCCCTGTTCGAAAAAGGGCGATCCGTTGCCGAAATGCTAAAGCGCCGCCAGTTTCTGCCGTATTTGACGTTAATGCGGGAGGACCGGGAGTGAGCAAGATTAAATTGGCGACGGTCTGGCTGGACGGTTGTTCAGGATGCCACATGTCATTCCTCGACCTGGACGAGCGGCTTCTCTCGATTCCCGAGAAGGCAGAATTGGTATACAGCCCGTTGGTTGATCGCAAGGACTTTCCGGAGGGCGTTGATGTTGTGCTGGTGGAAGGCGCAGTCAGCAGCGGGGAAGATTTACACAAGATTCGCCTCGTAAGGGAACGTTCGAAGATACTCGTTTCCCTTGGCGATTGTGCCGTCACGTCCAACGTGCCGGGAATGCGGAACCCGTTTCTCACAGATGATGTTTATGCCCGCGCATACATAGAAAATGTGACCCTAGATCCTGCTGTGCCTTTACAGGTCATCCCTCGTCTCTTACCATTTGCGCGACCCGTGCATGAGATTGTGGCAGTCGACGTTTTTGTCCCCGGATGCCCGCCGTCTGCGGATGTCATCTTCCTGGCGCTCTCAGAGCTATTGGAAGGCAGAACCCCGAACCTAAGCGCCAAAACGCGCTTTGGAGCCTGATTGTGAACGAGAAGAGCAACAAGACGATTGTGATCAGCCCTGTAACCCGGATTGAGGGACACGGCAAAATCACTATCGAACTTGACGCAGACGGTGTTGTAAAAGACGCCCATTTCCACGTGACGCAATTTCGAGGGTTCGAGAAATTCTGTGAGGGCAGGCCCTTTTCGGAAATGCCGTCACTGATGGCTAGGATTTGCGGAATTTGCCCGGTCAGTCACCTGATCGCTTCCGCAAAAGCCTGTGACCGGCTACTCGCTGTCGAGATTCCTCCGACGGCTGACAAACTGCGAAGGATTTTTGGGCTTGCTCAGGTACTTCAATCCCACGCCCTGAGTTTCTTTTATCTCGCCTCCCCAGACTTCTTACTCGGGATGGACGCGGACCCAGAGAAGCGAAATCTGTTTGGCGTTCATGCCGTCGCGCCACATCTTGCGAGAAATGGGATTCGTCTGCGTCAGTTTGGGCAACAAATTATTGAACGATTGGGCGGAAAACGCATCCATCCAGCGTGGATCGTGCCGGGCGGGGTAAGCGAACCACTGTCGATCGCAAATCGTGATGCGATTCTTGCCGACTTGCCGGAGATGCTTGCCATCGCGCAGCTGACCACGGAATGGTTTAAAGGCCTGATGGAAAAATTCCGAGAGGAAATCGCTTCATTCGGGAATTTTCCTTCGTTGTTTCTCGGCATCGTCAAGGATGACAATGGCCTAACGTTTTATGACGGAAAGCTGCGAATTATTGATTCGGCAGGCCACGAAATTGCTAGGGGTTTGGAGCCATCCAAATACCCAGAGATTTTGGGCGAAAAGGTCGAGCCTTGGAGCTACTTGAAATCGACTTATTACAAACCAAAAGGATATCCCGACGGTATTTACCGTGTGGGCCCGCTCGCTCGATTGAATATCGCCGACCGTTGCGGAACTCCGCGTGCCGATCAAGAACTGGCTGAGTTTCACGAATTACAGCGCACTTCCGTGCTGAGCTCCTTTCACTATCACTTTGCCCGCCTCATTGAAATCCTCTACTGTGTTGAACGCATGCAGCAACTTCTGAGCGATTCTGAAATTCTTTCTAAGCACGTGCGCGCTGTTGCCCGTCCCAATAGTTCTGAGGGTGTCGGCGTTGCAGAGGCACCTCGAGGAACGCTCATCCATCACTACAAAATTGATGACGAGGGTCTAATCCAGTGGGCAAATCTCATCATTGCCACCGGTCATAACGCGTTAGCAATGAACCGAAGCGTCCTGCAAGTCGCGCGTCATTTCGTGCGTGGCAACTCGCTGGAGGAAGGAATGTTGAATCGAGTAGAGGCCGTTATTCGAGCCTACGATCCATGTTTGAGCTGTTCGACACACGCAGACGGTTCGATGGCACTCCAAATTCAACTGCGCAGCAATGACGGTCAATTGTTGGATGAGATTTTTAGCTGACGAATGTCGATATGCGAAAAGTGATCATTCTCGGTTGGGGCAATTCTCAGCGCCAAGATGATGGGTTGGCGCGAATCGCCTTGGAGCGGCTGGAATTGGCCGGTCTCCCACCCGACGTAGAATTCGTTCATGCTGACCAGTTGCTCCCTGAGCACGCGGCAATCGCGAGCCAAGCCGACGTGCTGATGTTTGTTGATGCTTCGAAAACCGGGCGTCCAGGAGAGATCCGAGTCGAGAAAGTTTTTGCGGACGGGAAATTCCCCGGCCCGTCCCACCATCTGTCCCCGGCTGCACTGCTGACTCTTTTGCAAACTGTGTATGGATCTGCTCCCGAAGCTTACTGCGCAACGCTGCGCGGGGATGCTTTCGAATTCGGCGAGGGGTTGTCGCCTTCTATTGAACTATTGCTACCGCTGTTCGTGGACGAGATCGCGCGAATTGTGTGGGAACGAATGACGGTTCTCGCGTAGCACGTTCGTCGAGGCTTCTAGCACCGAAGTGCCATTCACAGGACAGTACATGCCAGTTACTTTCATAAGTGAGCAGTTCTGGGGGAGGGCTGCCCGGGCGTCCAGTACTCGAAAGAGTCTGGACGCCCGTTAATTTTTACGCGCCTACTCTTCGATTCGCACGCCAACACGCCGCAAGGCATACGTTACCCTCGCTCTCAAACCCAGAGCTTTTTAATGGCGCTAAGTGGTCGAAATCGTGAAGTTAACGATAATGCGGGCTTGCGTCTCGATCGGCGATCCGTCCTGCAAATACGGTTTAAACCGCCACTGCTTCACGGCCTCGCGTGCGGCCGCCGCCAGAATGGCAGGCCCGCTCACCACGCGTAGGTCCTGAATGGACCCATCACGTCCGATCAAGGCTTGCAGGATGACCGATCCTTGCACCTTCATCTGGCGAGCTAACAGTGGATAGTCCGGATTCACAGGGTGGCTCACAGCTTGAGTCGTCTCTGGAGACAAACGCACTCGTTCGGACGCATTGACGGCTGGCCCGTTCAAAACTTGCGACTCGACCGTTGCTTCCTCAGCTGGTCGAGGCGGAACCCTGGGTTGCAATTCGACTTTCACCGACGTGTTGCCAGGATGGACGGTCCTCCGTTCATCTCCTGCAACGACTTCAATCTGAAGTGGCGGCAGCGCTCTTCGTTCTGCCGTCACCAGTGGCGCTGGGGCCTTGGACTCTTCTTTCGCGGCAGGCGCAGGTTTCTTTTTCGCTTTACTGGTCAAAGGTGTAGATGGCAAGGCTTGCCCGGGCTGCAGCGCGGGGCCGTCGCTCTCCGGTTCCGTTGCATCGGCTTGAGTTTCCGGGCTTGAAGGGAACCAGAAGTCGCGATCGCGAACGATGACGACAGCCAATGCCACTAGCAAGAGGCAAAGGGCAACCACCATCGTGCGATGTTGGCGTTCCTGATATTCAGGTGGATCGGGTGGGAGTATCAGTTCCGTATCTTGCACTGCAAGAGACTTTTGTTTTTCTTCAAGCGTGGGCACTCGACCGACCTCCATAGCCGGACAAAGGGGGACAAAACCATCGTTAGTATGCCCTGAAAATGGCTCGGAAACCAGCGAGAAACAAGGCACTCCGACCCTGTGAGAGGGGTCACAATCAGCTGTGCCGCCAGTCACAGCGGTCGGTGCCGCCCGGGACGACACTGAGACGGTGACACCCATCACAGGGGCCTGGTAGGGAAAGATATCTTAGCCCGCCCGGATCGCGTCACTAAGGGGGTTTCTCCGTGCTCTCACCTTATGGCCTCGACATCATCGAAAGCTGCCTCACCTGCAAAGTGCGTGCGGACCGTATTTTCTGTGACTTACCGGCCGCTGCTCTGCAATGTTTTGAGGGGATCAAGTATGCAACCGCCTACCCCAAGGGAGCGGTCCTGTTCGTGGAAGGTCAGGCGCCCCGGGGTATCTTTGTACTGTGCAAAGGTCGCGTCAAACTATCGATCTGTGCGTCAGACGGCAAGACTTTGATTGTCAAGATTGCGGAGCCCGGAGAGGTGCTCGGGCTAAGCGCCAGCGTGTCGGGAAAGGCGTACGAGCTGACGGCGGAAACCCTAGATCCCTGCCAGGTGAATTTCATTAAGCGTGAGGATTTCCTGCGTTTTCTACGGGACCACAGCGAGGCCTGCTTCAAAGTGGCCGAGCAGCTCAGTGAAAAGTACAACAACGCGTGTCACGAAGTTCGCGCCCTCGGTTTGTCGCATTCCGCTGGAGAAAAGCTCGCCAACCTGTTGCTCGAGTGGAGTTCCAAGAATGGCGAGGCTACCAAACAAGAGCCCAGACTCAAACTGGCGCTTACACACGAAGAGATCGCACAGATGATCGGGACTTCTCGAGAGACGGTTACGCGTCTATTTGCGGATCTGAGGAAGCGTCAAATCGTGCAGTCCAAAGGGTCTACGCTCGTGATTCGTAACAAGGCTGCTCTTCGCCTTCTAGCTACGAATGGCTGATCTCCTCAGGATGGAACCGTGTGCCTCGGGTCACGGTTTGGAGTGACTGCAGTCACTGTGTTCTCCCCGGCTGCGGCTTAAGAAGAAGACATCATGGAGAGCGCTCCCCAATCCCGATGCATCAATTGCGCCCAGCGGTCCGATCGCTTTTTTTGCGACCTCTCGGCTGACGCATTGCAAGCGTTCGACCAGATCAAATCAGTCTCCCACTACCAACGAGGCACCGTTTTATTTCGTCAAGACGAGATCGCCCGTGGAATTTTCTTGCTCTGTCAAGGCCGTGTGAAGTTATCCGTGATCTCTGATTCCGGTAAACGATTGACTCTCCGCATCGTGGGTCCCGGCGAAGTCCTTGGACTGAGCGCATGTCTGTCCGGCGGACCGCATGAGGTCACGGCCGAAATGATGGACGACGCACAAGTGGCAATGGTGAAACGGAAAGAATTACTGCTGTTTCTTCGTCAGCACCGCGAAGCATGTCTCCACGTCGTTCATCTGCTAAGCCAGGATCTCCACATTGCGTACGACCGCGTGCGCGCCGTCGGATTAGGGCGCACGCGCCGCGTTCGTCCTGAACCCGTTCACTGAATTTCCTGCGGTGTTTCGGTGCAGCGGTAGCGGTGAGGCTGAAATGCCGACACAGTTCTTGAAGTCTGTTTCATTACTGGCTGTTCTCTTCCTCACTGCCGCGATCGCACCTTCTTCGACCGCGTCAGAAGATCCTCAACATCAACCGAATGGACACGCCGCGGGATATGCAGGTGCCGAGGCCTGTCAGCCATGTCACGACGACTTGTACTCTGCGGTGAATGAGACCAAACACGAACAGCTTTTCCGCAACAAGAATGCAGAGGACAGCGGTTGTGAGAGTTGCCACGGCGCCGGGCAGGCCCACATCGATGGCGGTGGGGACAGTTCCAAGATTCGCTCCTACCCCCGGATGTCAGATGAACAGGTTCGCGTGCAGTGTCGCCGATGTCATCAAGTGAGCGGGGACAAGCCGCACGTGAAGAAGGGTGTCGGGTGCCTGAGTTGTCATTCCATCCATCATTTTCAAGACAAGGAAGCTCTCCTTGTCTTGCCTGCGAACCGATTGTGCCAAAAGTGTCACACCCATTAACTTCGATCGTCTTTGCAAAGTAACTGCTGTCCAGTTCAATTTGGGAATAAAGATTCCCCCATACCTCCGTGCGCATTCCCTGTGATGCTCCTCACAAAGACGTCCGATGAAGCTGCAGTAGCCTCGTGTTGCTCACATGTCGACTAACAACGCATCGCTAAGTGAGTAAAAAGCGCTACAACGGTTGACGTCAGGAACGAGGAGTGAGTTATGGGTTTTTTGGCAGCGCGAAATCATGTTCGAATTGGCCTTCGCTTTTTTGGTGTATTGGGTTTGCTGATCAGTATGAGCGCAGCGTCGGCTAAGCCGAGCAAGACGCCGATAGACGAGCCTGATCGCAGCTCGAAGTACGTCGGCGCCGAGGTCTGCCAGACTTGCCATGAAGAGATTTATAAGCGTGGTTTTGAGAAGACGGGGCATTACGACCCCGCGAACAAAACGCATGGCTGCGAATCGTGCCACGGTCCGGGTGCAGCACACGTCTCTGGTGGTGGCGATGTAACTCAGATCCTGCGTTTCAAAGACATGAGCGCTCACGAAGCAAGTGCGCGATGTCTAGAGTGCCACGGCGACTCCCATAAGCAGGCGCAGTTCGGCTCATCAACGCATTTAAGCAACAACGTCGGGTGTCTCGATTGCCATTCCCCGCACCGCGCCGCTGCGGAACACTTGCTGGTCAAAGCTCAACCCGAGCTTTGTTACGGCTGTCATGGCAGCACTCGCGCCGATTTTGCTATGCCATTCCGCCATCGAGTGAATGAAGGCCTGGTGCAATGCAAGGATTGCCACAATGTTCACGGCGGCGGGAATCTCCGCCAGGTCCGTTCAAGTGCGACGGGTGACGCGGCTTGCTTCAGGTGCCACGCAGACAAGCAAGGGCCTTTTGTGTTCGAGCACTTGCCGGTGAAGACCGAAGGCTGCGGCAGTTGTCACACGCCGCATGGTTCGACCAATCCACGGTTACTTAGGGTAAGCCAGATAAATCTCCTCTGCTTACAGTGCCACACCACTCCGGTGACACCGCCGAGTGGCCCCGCGCATAACCAGTCCCAGAAATACCAAGCTTGCACGTTGTGCCACCCAACAATTCACGGGTCCAACGCCAGTCGGGTGTTCATGAAATGACGCGCCTAATCATGCGCGAGTCAAGGATCCTGTTTTTAAAGAATCAGATTTGGCGTCCTGGTACTTGGAGGATTCAGATGTCTGCTAAGAGGTTGTTGCCCTTCTACGCTGTGTTTGCGATGTGCGTGCTGCCATGGTTGGCCTTCGCTCAACAGACGAGTTCGACTCCGGAAACCTCCTCCAAGCCCGAAGTAGTTCAGAGTGGATACGTCATTCACCAGTCGACTGAGTTTGGATATCGGTTTCAGAACCGGACCGGCAGCGATGCGATGTATGAAACGCTGGCGGATCTACATCAGGGGCCACGCATCCTGGAACAGAGCCTCTCGATGCGCTCGCAGGACAATCACGGTCTTCTTTTCGACGATCTCTCGATCAACAGTTTTGGATGGGGTGGCGATCCTGAGAACGTTTTACGTGCGCGCGTCGACAAGAATCGGTGGTTTCAGGTGGGAGGATCGTTCCGTCGAGACCAGAATGTTTTCGATTACAATCTGCTGGCCAATCCATTAAACCCTTCGACATCGACTCCGAATGTTCCAGTACTCCAGTCTCCTCATGCCTTTTATACCCGGCGCAGAATGAGCGATGTGGACCTCACGCTGCTTCCACAATCGCGGCTGAGTTTTCGGCTTGGATATTCGCGAAACAACATGACCGGTAATTCCTACAGCAGTGTGCATCAAGGTACAGACGCGCTGTTGGATCAGCCGTGGAACTCCACTTCTGACTCCTACCGACTCGGGGTGGGTTGGAGATTGGCGCGGCAATCCGTATTGAGCTACGACCAGTTTTTTACGTACTACAAGGGAGATACATCGTGGCAACTTGGTGCTTTTGAGAGTGGCCTGTTGGCAGGCGGGTCGAGTGTGGAACTCGGGCTGCCCTTCAACGTGGCCGCCAGTCAGCCTTGTGCCGCCCCCTTGCTTCCAACGGGAGAAGTCAATCCGGCGTGCAACGGCTATTTTGCCTACGACCGGTCACAGCGAACGCGCACTACGTTTACAACCGAACAGCTCAGCTTGCGGAGCAACTATTTGCAACGCGTCGATTTCACCGGGCGATTAAGTTACTCCAACGGATCTGTCAGGCTCCCGCAGTTCGATGAACTATTTTCCGGACTCATCAGCCGTAGCCGAGCTCGATCCTTCGAAACCACCGGTTCGGACACGGTGGACCCAATCAACGTGACTGCCGACTTTGGAGCGACCATTCGGTTGAATCGGAGATTTCGCCTAATCGACAATTTTCGTTTCGATAATTATCGAATGCCGGGCATGTGGAATATGCCCACCACAACACTTTTCGGGGCAACTCTCCTCTCAACGCCAAACGAATTTGACCTTGCCACTTGCCCGCCTCCATATACGGCCGCAACGTGTCCTCAACACAACGCGAGTTCCGGCGCAGATGAAGCTGTTGATATTTTGAATACTTCGCTCAAGCACAATCGCAAGTTGAACACCGTGGAGCTACAGTACGACATTACATCGAAGCTCATGATGTACGGTGGATATCGATACCAACATCGGGATATCGATCATAGTTTCATTGACGTGCAGGATCTTGTTTTTTATCCGACGCTGCCGAATCGCGGCGCCTGTGCCGGCCAGCCTGTGGTGAACGGTGTCTGCACAATTGAGACGACCGACGAAGAGAACAACGCGGTTGAAATCAGCTCACACTCTTTGTTAGCAGGTATTTCAGCCAGGCTTTCAAACAGGACGCGCGTTACCTACGATGGCGAATTGCTGTGGGCTGACAACGCGTTAACTCGCGTGAGTCCGCGGCGCGAATCTCGCAATCGTTTGCAGGCAACCTACTCGCCATTACGTTGGGTGAACGTGGGCGGTTCGCTCAATATCCTGCAAGATTCGAATGGCGATAGCTCAATCAACTACAGTTCTCATTTTCGTAACTACAGCTTCAATTTCTCGATGAACCCAAGGGAACGGCTTGGGGTAGATGTCTTCTATAACTATTCTGACGTTTTGCAAAACTCGTTTATCTGCTTCAACGACACGCCGCCTGCTGGGGTGGTCCTGCCGGTCGTCACGGAAGCGTCCACTTGCACGGATGACCCGGGTAACCCGCTCCTGACGGACTCCTACTATCTGAACAACACGCACTACGGTATGGGATCGATGATGTTCAAGCCGGTTAAGGGTATCGCCACTGAAGTTGGATACAGCATCACGAGTGTTGATGGAAAAACGCCCCAATTCAACATTCTGCAGCCGCTTGGTTCGCTCGCATACAACTACCATCAGCCGGTCGGCAACGTGAGCGTTGATCTGGGCCATAACCTCGAATTCAACGCGGGTTGGAACTACTACCAGTACAAAGAGAAATCGTTCGCAGGACCTACAGATCCCCGGTATTTCCATGCGAACACGTCGACCATGTCACTTCGCTGGGCATTCTGAGAAGTAGTCGAAGGCTGGATGTCTAGGTTCATCCCGTCAAACTCTGCGCCCTCCCATCCCGGCTAGTCTTACTCCTCGCTCAAGTGTGATGGAAGTCACCACTATTGGTGCGGCTGCTCACTGCCCCTATGGTTACCAGACTCAAAAATGGAAATGCGTAGGAAACCATCGAAAGAGAGGCACACGGATGGCAGCCAGACTTGCCAAGGAGCGATGTCACGACTCGCTGGTCCTGGCCTTGTTTCTCCTGCTGTTTACAGCGCTTCCATCGATGGGCCAGAGCCGGAGAGCAGTTCCGAAACCGACCAACGAGGAGTGTCTTGTCTGTCACGGCGATGCCGGCTTGGCGACGGAGCGGGAGGGAAAGCCCGTCAGTCTGGCGGTAGACGCAGACAAATTCAAAGTCTCCATGCATGGATCGATCCTGGCATGCGTAGATTGCCATGCTGATGTAAAAAGTTCTCCCCATGAGGCGCGGCCGGCGAAGGTAGATTGCTCCACTTGCCATGCGGAGCAACAATCAGCCTACGATCGTAGTTATCATGCGAAGGCAGTCAAAGCCGGAAATTTGAAAGCTGCAACCTGTGTCGATTGTCATGGGGGTTCGCATGAGCTATTGGCTGCCAGTGATCCGAAAGCCCGTGTAAATCATGCAAACCTTGCCGTAACGTGCGGAAGCTGTCACGGGCAGAAGTTTGTAATGGAAGCCAGCGGGCAAAGTGCGCAGCCTTATCTGTCTTACCAGCAGAGTGTGCATGGACGGGCGGTCGCCGCAGGTTCCGAAAAAGCTGCGGTGTGCACCGACTGCCATGGATCACACGAAATTCTGCAAGCCAGCGATGCTAAATCGCCCATCTTCAAATTCAATGTTCCGCAAACATGTGCGAAGTGCCACCAAGACGTCGAACAAGAATTCATGCAAAGCATCCATGGGCAAGCTGTCGCCCGTGGAAATGGACAAGCTCCGGTCTGTACTGATTGCCATGGTATCCACTCCATCAAGGCTCATCTTGATCCCATGTCATCGGTGTCTTCGCAAAATCTTGCCAAAATAACGTGCGCCCGTTGCCATGAAGGGGTGCGCTTATCAGACGAATTTGGCGTTGAAGGGGCCCGTGCCACCACGTACCTCGAGAGCTACCACGGATTAGCCTCGAAGCTGGGCTCGAAGGTGGTTGCCAACTGTGCGAGTTGCCACGGCGTGCACAATATTCTGCCGTCTGGGGATTCGCGCTCTACCATCAACCGTGCAAACTTGGTGAAAACGTGTGGCCAGTGCCACCCGGGCGTGAATGAGAAATTCGCACTTGGAAAAGTTCATGTCGATGCGCCGCTTTCGGCAGACACTGGCAGCATCGCGGTTCGGTGGATCCGCAAGTTCTACCTGGGCATGATCTTGATGGTGATTGGCGCCATGCTGGTCCACAACGTGATCATCTGGCGCCGTAAGGCGATTGCCCGGCGCAAGGCGCACCTCCGTACCGTAATCCGAATGACTCAGCCGCAGCGCTGGCAACATATTTTGCTGTTCACCAGCTTCTTCGTACTGGTGTTTACCGGCTTTGCATTGAAGTTTCCGGATTCATGGTTCGGCACCGTATTGGCCATGAGTGAGCGCGTCCGGGGTTGGGCCCATCGCACCGCCGGTGTTGTCCTCATCGGTGTCGGCGTTTATCACTTGTTCTACGTCGCGTTGTCGCGCGACGGGCGCCGAATGCTTGCGGACTTCTTGCCGGAACCGAAAGATGCAACCGATGTTTGGACGACAATGCGCTACAACTTGGGGTTGAGTGCCGAGAAGCCCGAATTCCGCCGATTCACGTATGCCGAAAAAGCGGAATACTGGGCGTTGGTGTGGGGCCTTATCGTGATGGCAGGCACTGGAATCATGTTGTGGGCGAAAGTTTCGTTTGGAAATCTGCTTCCACGGTGGTGGTTAGACATCGCCACAGCCATTCACTTCTACGAAGCCATCCTGGCGTCACTCGCCATTGTGGTCTGGCATTTCTACCAAGTGTTTCTGGATCCTGATGTCTACCCCATGAATTGGGCATGGTGGGATGGCAAAATGTCGTTCGATCACTACAGCGAAGAACACGGATTAGATAGCAAAACTCTTCTCGACGCCGTAGAGTCGGAGCACAAAGAACTTTTGCCGGAAGAAGCTGCGGACGAAAATGTTCCAGTCTCGGAACACCGCTCAGTCGAGTGATGTTTACAAGCCGTCGATAAGCTGTATCGATTTCCAGTTAAAGCCATGTGGGCAAGGAAATTGCCATACTCTTTATGAAAATGCGCCGGTGATTATCAAAACCAACCGAGAAAGGCAGCAAGTCGACGATGGCCGATGACAAGCAAGATGGGGGCAACGGAAAATCCAGTTTTGGCAGGGTTCGTCGAGCCATCGGCAATCCGATCTCGCTGATCGGCATTGCACTGGCAATGGTCGCTCTCGGCAATATCATATTTTTATTTTTCATTGACCTCATCTCGGATCACCCCAGTCCCTACGTCGGCATTCTCGCGTACATGATTGCGCCGGGAATCTTGATCTTTGGTTTAGCACTAGCACTCTTTGGGGCCTGGCATTACCGACGCAAGGCTGTGCACGCTGCAGCTATCGGCAAACCAACTTTGAAACTGGACTTCAGTGACCCCGGTCAGCGTGGGGCAGCCGTTTTTTTCATGACCTTTATCGTGATTTTCGTGCTGATGAGTGTGGTCGGCAGCTATCGGGCCTACGAATATACCGACTCTGTACAGTTCTGTGGACAACTGTGTCATACGGTGATGAATCCGGAATTTACTGCCTACCAACTCTCCCCGCATGCACGTGTAGCTTGCGTCGAATGCCACGTTGGTTCCGGAGCAACCTGGTACGTTAAGTCGAAGTTGTCTGGCGCACGACAGGTTTTCGCAACAGTCCTTAATACATACCCCCGTCCAATTCCCACTCCTGTGCACGACCTGCGGCCAGCCGCTCAAACTTGCGAACAGTGCCACTGGCCTAAGAAATTTTATGGCGCCCAGCTCAAGGTGTTCACACATTACGGAAATGACGAAAAGAACACAGCTCGGCAAATCCGAATGCTGATCAAAACTGGTGGAGGAGATCCGGCCACTGGAGCACCGGAGGGCATTCATTGGCACATGAACATTGCCAATGAAATCACATACGTATCTACGGATGAGCAACGTCAGATCATTCCGTATGTGCACGTGAAAGACATGCAGGGTCGAGAGACGGAATACTTTGCGAAAGACGCGAAGCTCGATAAGGATCAGGTCGCCAGACTCGGCAAGCGGCGGATGGACTGTATCGACTGTCACAATCGTCCGACACACATCTACGTGCCGCCGGATCTCTCCGTCGATCAGTCGCTTCTAGCTCGGCGCCTGGACGGTGCATTACCTTTCTTGAAAGTTCAGGCGGTCACGGCCCTGACTGGTAAGTACGACACGACCGAAGCTGCGATGCAGGGCATCGCGAAAACCCTGCATGATTTTTATGGCCAGAAGTATCCGGAACTTGCAAATTCAAAACAGCTCGAGATCCGCAATGCGATCGATGAAGTCCAACGCATTTACCGCAGCACTACCTTTCCCGAGATGAAGGTGAATTGGCAAACCCATCCAAACAACATCGGGCACTTTTATTCCAACGGTTGCTTCCGATGTCACGACGGTCAACACGTCAGTTCGGAAGGCAAAACCATCACAAAAGATTGCAATGCCTGCCACACCTTGTTTGGCCAACAGGAAGGCGCCGTGAACCTCGCTTCTACTCCCGGACTCTCTTTCACTCACCCCGTAGATCTGGGCGACATGACGGCTGTGAATTGCAGCGATTGCCACAACGGTGGCGTTGGCCCTTAAGCTTCGTTTTCATTGGTTTAGGCTGGTGATCTCCGTCACAGTTGGCCGTGATTGAAGTCACGGTTGGTTGGTTATCAACCTCTTATCGTCAGGTTACGGGGATGGTCGTAGGGTCCCGGCTCTGGGTTTGGGAGGAGACCTGACATGTCTGAAGGCAACGGAAGTGGACGCGCACCTCACGCGGCTCAAAATAAGCCGCGCCTGATTTTTTGGGAAGTAACAAAGGGCTGCAATCTCCGTTGCATTCACTGCCGCGCCACAGCGACTGAACTGAGTTCGCCAAGTGATCTGTCTACGCGGAGCGCCTTAGAAATCATTGATCAGATCGCTTCTTTCGCTAATCCCATCCTGGTGTTGAGCGGCGGCGAACCGTTGTACCGATCCGACATTTTCCAATTGGCCCGTTACGCGACCGACAAAGGGCTGCGTGTCGCGCTGGCGACAAATGGGACGCTCGTTACGAAGGAAGTAGCGCGCATGATCGTCGATTCTGGCGTGCGACGCGTTTCGATCAGCCTGGATGGCGCGGATGCGACTACTCATGACGCTTTTCGCGGGATCCCAGGCGCCTTCGACGCTGCCTTGTACGGACTCCGCAATTTGAAAGCTCTCGGCATGTCAGTACAGATCAACATGACGATCGCCCGTCACAACGCAAAACAGCTGCCTGAAGTATTGACGTTAGCAAAACGCATTGGAGCGGATGCGCTCCACACGTTCCTGCTAGTACCTGTGGGTTGTGGTGTAGACATCGCCGCCGAGCAAATGGTGGCTCCGGAAGAATATGAAGAGATGCTCAACTGGTTCTATGACCAGTCGCTCGAGGGTGGCATTGAGTTGAAGGCCACGTGCGCTCCACACTATTTTCGAGTGGCGCGCCAGCGTCGAGTTGCCGACCGAAAGGCGGCTCAAGCCGCTCAGTTGGTCATGCCATCCGTTGCCACGGACGGGACGATGCCAACAGCCCCAAGCATAGGGCCTACTGACATCATGATGCCCGGCTCAACCGGAATCGAGATAAAAGGAAACGGACACTCACACAGCGGTCCGCACGCTGGAGCAGCGCCACATGCCGCTGGCCATCCCTCCGACATGAACGCAACGACCAAGGGTTGTCTGGCTGGAACCGGCGTATGCTTCGTGTCACATAAGGGCGAAGTTTTTCCGTGCGGATATCTGCCGGCTCTCGCTGGTGATCTGCGCACACAGAGCTTTGCCGAGATCTGGGAACACTCTGCGGTTTTCAATGAGCTACGAAACACTGGCAATTTGAAAGGGAAGTGCGGATGTTGCGAATTCCGAAACATCTGCATGGGATGCCGCGCTCGTGCGTTTGCCGCGACTGGTGATTACATGAGCGAGGAGCCATTCTGCGTCTACCAGCCAAAGATGGCGAACGTGCTCGAGAAGAACGACGAGAAGACTATTGCAGCGCTTCGCTGAGATAGTTCAGCAGGTCAGCTGTTTGCGAGTGAGTTTCAATCCGTTCAGATTACCCAACACGGTTACCGCGATCGACTCAGTTTTAAAGAACTCTTCCGCCATTGCACGCAGGTCGTCGGCGCTGACCGCCTCGATTCTTTCAATCAACTCATCAAGCGTGAAGAAATGATCAAAATACATTTCCTGGCGCGCCAGGTTCGACATGCGCGACGTCGAGGATTCAAGCGACAACATCAAACTGCCCTTTAGTTGGTCTTTTGAGCGACGCAGCTCCTCGGCGCTGACTGTTTCGGACTTGAGCCGGAACAACTCTCTCACAACGGACTGCACAACTTTTCCAGCTGATTCTCGCGAAGTGCCCGCATAAACACATAAGCACCCAGTGTCTCGATAGGGGCTAAGGTCACTGTAGATGGCGTAAGCAAGCCCTTGGCGTTCGCGGATATTCTGAAAAAGGCGCGAACTCATTCCTCCACCCAGCAGCGAATTCAGGATGTAGGACGCATAACGCTTTTCGTGCGCGATCGGATAAGAAGGTACGCCCATGCAGATTTGTACCTGCTCAAGCGATTTTTTGTTTCGCAACATGATGCGCGACGCGGTTTCTGGACGCCGCGACTTCCGATTGGTCTTGGTCGGCTTCAACTGCGCAAAGTGACGTTTCACAAGGTCGACGAATTTCTTATGCTCCAGATTTCCAGCCGCTGAAATGACGATGTTTTCAGGGGTAAAGCATTGCTTGTAGAAGTCGAGAACCGAACTGCGTTCAAACTTTTTCACCGTGTCTCGCGTTCCAAGTATTGGTTTCCCGAGAGGGTGATCCTTGAAAAAGCTTTGAGTAAAAATCTCGTGTACGAGGTAGTCCGGGCTATCCTCGTCCATCTTGATTTCCTCGAGAATGACCCCTTTCTCCCGAGCAATGTCTTCTTCTTTGAACAGAGGATTCAAAACCAGGTCGCTCAAGATATCGATGGCTACGGGCAGGTGCTCATCCACGACTTTCATGTTGAAACAGATGCACTCCTTCGCCGTGAATGCGTCCATGTTGCCGCCGATCGAGTCGACCTGCCGTGCGATATCTTCCGCGCTGCGGTTGGCACTACCCTTAAACAGCATGTGTTCAATGAAATGCGAGATGCCGTTGGAACGGGGATCTTCATCGCGCGAACCCGTTTTCACCCACACGCCGATAGAAACCGACCGTAGATGTTGCATTTGCTCGCTGATAACGGTGAGCCCATTGGGCAACACCTCGCGCCGGATATGTCGAGTCTCTTGAACCATGGAGTCTTTCGCAGATGTAGGGCTTCCAATTTATTGTTACATACCTTGAGCGATCGTATCGGCATGCTTACCCCAATCGTTTCAATGAGTTGACGGAACGGCAATTCTTCCAGTTAGCGTGCCGGACTCTGAAGCGGGCGCCCGGTACAATCCAAACGGAGCCGGTTTCAGAACTCTCATGCAGACTTCCAGTCCAAAATCGCTGTTCGGGGCTGACGAGGCCCGATTATCCGAGGTTGCCGCCCAGGCCGGCCAGCCGCGGTATCGGGGCCGGCAGTTGTTTGAGGCGATGTACGGGTCGCCAATCAGCTCTTTCGAGGAGATTTCGAATTTGCCGAAGGACTTTCGACTCTGGCTGAAGGAACAGGGTTACTCCGTCCTGCGACCGTCTATTTCGCGCCAGTTTCAGTCAACGGACGGCACGATTCGTTATCTCGTGGATATGAATGACGGTGAGAGCGTCGAAACCGTTTGGATGCCCGAAGGAGATGCAGGCGAGTCCGGTGATGGCAGCGAAGCGGGAGAGGAAGAAAATCCGTCGAGCGCGGCGGCATTTCACCGGGCGACGATTTGCGTCTCCAGCCAGGTGGGATGCGCCGTGAACTGCCAGTTTTGTCTCACCGCTCAGCTCGGTGTACGCCGCAATCTGAGCCCAGGAGAAATCGTTGGCCAGGTCACGGCCGTGTTGAACGATCGAAAAATCGTTCCGCCTCAACAAAGAGTCAATCTAGTGTTCATGGGGATGGGCGAGCCTTTTTTGAACTACGACAACTTCATGGCTGCCGTAAGGATTCTCGTTGAAGGGGTAGGTATTCCTGAGTCGAGAATGACAGTCTCAACCGCGGGAATCGTGCCACGCATTTCGGATCTTGGGCGCGAGCGGGTACGCCCGAAACTTGCCATCTCTTTAAACGCCCCGGACGATGAAATCCGCAGCCAGATCATGCCGATCAATCAGAAATGGAATCTCGAACTACTTTGTTCAGCTGCGAGAGAGTTTCCGCTGCGTTCTCGAGAGAAGATCACATTCGAGTACGTTTTGCTGGGTGGAGTGAATGATGCTCCTGAGCATGCGCGGCAAGTTGTTCGCCTTATCTCTGGGATGAGTGCCAAAGTGAACTTGATCGCCCTCAACCCCGGTCCAGGTCTAAATTTCGGAACGCCGAAACAAGAAAGAGTTCTCGCGTTTCAAAAAGTGTTGGTGGATGCTGGTGTCCCAACTTTCATCCGGAAACCGCGCGGCCGAGATATCTTTGCGGCGTGCGGTCAGTTGAAGCGCACGATGGAACTTGTACAGGTTTCGTGATGAGCAGATCTCCGAGACACTCCGTTCAGACGGCGGCTGAAAAGGCTTCAGTAGCGCGTTTTGGACTCCCGTCTGCCGAATAAGGGAGCTCGATTCGGAATGTTGCCCCGCCTTCTTGTCGATTGCGGCAGGAAATGCGGCCGCCATGTTCTTGAACGATCCCGTAACATGCGCTGAGTCCGAGGCCGACGCCCTTTCCAATCGACTTCGTTGTATAGAACGGATCAAATACTCGTTCTGGTTCACGAGCGCCCGGTCCGGAGTCGGATACCTCGATAACGACTGTCGTATTCTCCTGCCCAGTCCAGAGCGTGATAATGCCTTTGCCGTTTTCTTCCAACGCTTGCAGGGCGTTGGTCACAACGTGCAGTGAAACCTGAAGCAATTGGTTGGAATCGCCGACAACCGGAGGCAAGTTTGGCGTCAACTCCATTCGCACTTCGATGTGGTGACTCCGCAGTTGTGGCTGCAAGAGCTTGATCGTCGTTTGGCAAAGTGCGTTGACATCGATGCGAGATTTCTCGCTAGGCGCCTGCTTCGCAAAACTCAAAAGACTTGCCACGAGCGCTTTTGTACGACGCACCTGCACGCCGATTTTGTCGGTTAAGACGCGCTGGTCATCGTCGAGTTCCGTCGCGGAAAGCAGTTCGGCGTACCCAAGCATTGCCGTTAGTGGATTGTTTAGCTCGTGTGCAGCCCCACCCACCAGTTGACCGAGGGAAGCGAGTTTTTCAGATTGGACTAGTTGGACTTGAAGCCTTTTGAGATTTTCAAACGACTCTTCGGAACTGCGCAAGAGCCGCATGAGTTGACGGTCCAGCAAGTGTTGACGCAGAAAAACCATCGCGCCCATCGCCATGATGGCGCCCAACGTGAGTACCAGCCGAAATGACCGCACAGTAGAGGGGTTTGTCGTGTCAAAAATCGACCACGCCGCGAAAATGGGCAGCGAGAAAATGGCGATCATTCCCCAACGAGCTCCCCACACGCCGTGGTTGGTGCGAGTTGCGGTGCGTAGTTCCGTCAAGGGCAATCCGGCACTGAGAATGCCAACAAGACTGATCGCCGCCATGGAAGCGGTCAGCGGAATGTCGTAGACGCTACCTGTGTAATACACGCGCGTAGCGATTCCCCAGTTCGCGATGTAGGAACTGCATGCGTAGAGCCCGCAAGCGATGAACCAGAGTGTGTACGACTTTCGCCAGGCGCCTTTGCTTCTGAGAGCGAGCGCGACAAGACCGGCAAGCAAGGCGATCTTTTCTGTCAGGTACAGAGCATTGAAATTCCGGCTGTAGGCGAGCTCATCCGGGTATGCGTATTGCCACGGAATCACAGAATATAAATAAAGGTAGATCCACCACACCAGGAGAAGCGCAAAATCGAGTGTTCCAACTCGTGACGTGCGCTCGTCTTGCTTAGTCTCTGGTTCCAACGCCAGCGCCGCCATCATGGGCACAAGGTGGAGAAACAACACAATGTCGCCTACGAAAACGTTCGGCACTTCCTTGCGGAGGACCACTTCAAAATAAGTCCAGAGGAGCTGATAGGAAAGCCAGAAACTCACCCCCGCCATCATCAGAAACCAGAACAATCGCGTGCGAGGCGGACGATTTAGTTTTCGTGAAAGATTGGGAGCCAGAAATACGACAGCGGCGAGTAGCAATGCGAACTGAATGAGGTCGCTAGTCACAGACAGCGCATAGCTCGGAGGCAACAATAGAGATGCGCAAATTTGCGCAAGAATCAGCCCGCTGACACCGGCAATGCTCAGTTTTGAGTGGCGCGACACGCGGCTCCCCTGGGAGACCCATTCTAGACTTGAACAAAACACCCGGCAGGTTACCTAGGTAACCTATCCCTGGGGTGGGAGCTTGGGCAGTAAACTGGAAACACCGAGCCGAAAAATGCGGCCGCTGAATCGTAAGTTTTTGTTGCTCCTAAACTTAGAGGGCACATAAGATCGAGTTCGAAATAGGAGAACCCAAGTTGGTTGCGATGCCCCAAATGGCGTCCCGCTACCGCTTTCTCTGGCGGTTGCGCGCCCCATTCAGCCCCGGAGAAGTGCGGCGCACGGAGCGCTGGCTGGCTACCGCGCGCGTTTTCCTGGCGATTTCAGCGTTGGTGGCCATTTGGCTAGATCCAGGAGAAATTGGATATTCCAGCTGGGTGTACTGGCTGGTAATGGTTTATGTCGCGCATGGCGTCGTAGTCATGATGCTTCTGCGCTGGCGTCGAGAATCGACCCCGGCATTCCGGCTTTTGGTGCACTCCGCTGACGTCGCGTGGCCGGCATTGATTTCCTTCTTTGCGGCCGCGCAGCACGGTCCTTTTTTTCTCTTCTTCGTATTTGTCATGGCGGCAGCAGCGTATCGATGGGGACTTTGGGAAACATTAGGAACCGCTACGGCGGCTGTACTTTTGTTGTGGTTCGAGAGCTTTCTTGCTAACACGGGCTTCCCAGCGTGGATCGAATCGTTCGTCGCAAGACAAGGCTGGCCCATTCTTGAATTTACAACAGCAGATCTAGAGCCGAAGCGCCTCTTCATGAGCTCGGTGTATCTACTTGTGATGGGATTGCTGCTGGGATACCTTGCCGAACAACAAAAGAGATTGCGCTCGGAAAAAGCCGTGATCGCCAGCATTCTCGGTGGCGCTCGCGTGGAAGCCGGTTTGACCGGAACGTTGCAGGAAATCCTATCGCAGCTGTTGACACTGTACGGAGCGGACCGCGTTATGGCGGCGTCTCAGGAAACCCGCAGCTACCACGTCTTTCTAGGCGAGGTGCGATCGGCCAAAAACGGACCAAGTTTAATGCGCTGGATCGAGTGTCCTCCAGCAGCGCGCGATGCCTACTTGTTTCAAGGATCAACAGACGCTTGTTTCGCGGTGCGACGCGAAAAGGGATTCGAACCGGTGTGGGTGAATCGCGAAGGGGGAAGACTGCGAGGCGCTCCGACTGAGTCCCTGCAACGCCTAAGTGCTCTGCAAGATTTTCATTCAATTGCCACCGTTTCATTCGAGTTTGGTCGTGAGTGGTCAGGCCGCCTATTCCTTTTCAATCCCACTCTTTCCGGCGATCTGGAAGAGGAACTCCGATTTCTCCAGGAGCTTGTACGACAAGTTGGACCTGCCGTCTACAACGTTTACCTCATGCGTCGTTTACGACAGAGGGCCGGCGCTGTTGAGCGCGCGCGTTTTGCACGCGAACTCCACGATGGAGCCGTGCAGTCGTTGATTGCGATGGAAATGCAGGTTGATGTTCTGCGGCGGCAATCGCGTTCCGCGGCCCCAGCAATTGAGCAGGAGTTAAGCCGTATCCAAGGCTTGCTGCGCGAAGAGGTTCTGAAATTGCGGGAACTCATGCAACAAATGAAATCATTGGATGTGGATTCAGAACATCTGTTGCCCTTCCTCTCAGACACGGTCGAGCGCTTTCAGCGGGAAACTGGCATCACAGCGCGGTTTGTCTCAGAATCGGATCCGATGGAATTACCACAGAAGCTTTGCAGGGAGGTCGCACGCATCGTTCAAGAAGGCCTTGTGAACGTGCGAAAGCATAGCGGTGCCAAACAGGTCCTTGTCAGGCTGGCCGGTCACGACAGGGAACTCGTTTTGACGTTAGAAGACGACGGTAAAGGATTTCCTTTCACAGGGAGGCTGGGACAAACTGAACTCGACTCGCAGGGAAAAGGCCCATTAGTGATTAAGGAACGTGTTCGTTTGATGGATGGGACACTCACGATAGAATCGAATCCGGGTCAAGGATCTCGGCTCGAGATTCGTATTCCACAAGTCCGGGTGGTCTCTAATGGATAGACGGTCGCAGCCAATTCGAATCGTGATCGCGGACGATCATCCGATTTTTCGCGACGGGTTGCGTCGTTTGCTGGAAGCAGAGCCTGGCTTAAAAGTCATTGGCGAGGCGTGCGATGGAGCCGAAGCCGTCAAAATGGCCCGCCAGCTGAAGCCCGATATCCTGCTGCTCGACCTTGCCATGCCGAAGCATCCGGGGTTGGAGGCCTTGCGGGAACTGGGTTCGAACTCCGCCGCAAGCATGGTTCGCGTCATCTTGCTGACGGCCGCTGCGGAGAAAAACCAGATTGTTGAAGCGCTTCAATTAGGCGCCCGAGGCGTGGTTCTGAAAGACTCCGCCACCCAGCTCTTGCTGAAAAGTATTCACACTGTCATGTCCGGGGAATACTGGGTGGGCCGCGAGAGCGTCTCGAATCTCGTTCAATACCTGCGCACTCTGGTTCAATCATCTGGCGAGGAAGCGCGCCAAAAGAAATTTGGCCTGACCCCCCGAGAGCTGGAGATTGTTTCAGCTGTCGTGGCAGGGTATTCCAACAAAGAAATCGCCGAATATTTCAAAATCAGCGAAGACACCGTTAAACACCACCTAAGCAATATTTTCGACAAATTAGGGGTATCAACCCGCCTCGAGCTCGCTTTGTTTGCCGTTAATCAGTCTGTGCCCCTGAAGAGTATCGGATAAGTTATTGAAACTAAGTACGCCTTGCCCCAAACTAATGTGAATTACTTATGGCACCTTCGTGCTATAGCCCCACACCAAGGGGCCATTGGCCGGGGCAACTGTAGGTCACTACCATCTCGTAACGGAGATTTTCACAGGGATAGTTGTGCAGTTATGAACTGTGCTCGGGCATCCTTGGAATAGCTCCGCTGACGCGAGGAGATCTCACCGTGGCAAATCGACTGAAAGCTCTGTGGTCGGACGAAAGCGGTCAGGACGTTGCAGAATATGCCGTCATGCTGGCTGTGATTCTGGTTATCGTAGTGGGAACGATTCGTCTGATCGGTTCGAATGCGAACAACGTGTTTTCGCAAGTTGGCAGCTCTTTGAACCAGTAGGGGCTCTGACTTAACGTCGAGACTTGCCGTCTTCCGATAAGAAGTTCGACGACTGCCCTCTGCTCTATTCCTTCCGCTAATTCTCGATTCTTACTTCCCATCAGGCAAAAGTGCGACCTTGTCCGGAGCAGTTCCGCCTTGACGCGTCAGGAACGGGAAGAACGGCGTTACTTCGAAGGGCATCTTTTCGGATGGCGCCGTGAGTGCCACCGGTTTCGTCTTCAATAGTTCGACCTGATTGGTCCAAGGATCAAGCTTCACGCGGCCGCCAAGGGGAAGGGCAGCGATCTGGTCTGCCTTCTTCATATCTAGCTGAGGCGCCCCTGTAAGAAGAGTGGACATGCGAAGGCCGTTTGCTTCAACCAGGCTGCTTCCGAGATGTGGACGGATCAGGTTCTTCAGCGCTGGAGCTCGAAGCTTCATCACCTGCAAGAACAATCCTGCTGTCGCCATCTTGTCCTTGTAAGGGGAACTTGTCAGCAGTTCCACCGCTTTCTTGTCCGCCGCGTCCTCATCAGCCTGGTTGCGATTGAATCCCATACTCTGGAACGTGTCTTCATCGGGAAAGAACATGCGGTCGTTGAACGCTAGCTTCGTGTCCAATTTATGCCCTAGAACAATATGGGCTAGCTCGTGAGACAAAATCATTGCCAGCGATGATTCATCGGGCAGCACATCAATAAGCCCACGACTGACAACGATCGTCCGTCCAACCGTGAAAGACTCGAGCGGCGAGGTCAGGAGGACGCGACTGTGCACGTCAGGGATGTCCAGATTGTTGGTCACCATCAAATTGTTGACGACCGTCTGCAGCACTTTATCGACATCTCCGGGAGGTGCAAGTAGACCAATCTTCTGTAAACGCTCGAGAGCGTTTTCTTCCGCCTGCCGCTCCCAGGCTCGCTGCGCGGCTATCGGCGAGGCATCCTGAGATACTTCGCTTTGATCCTTTATGCTTTCTGGAGAATCGACCACAATCTGTGTGAATTCATCGTTCTTAGCCAACCCACTTAAGTCGTATCCCCACAGCCGAGTTTGCGCCTTGAAATGCAGGGTTTGAGTGAGGCGATACTTCAAGTCTGTTTCTTCGCTGTAGATATACGCCGGCAACCACAGGCCGGGCCGCAAGTTTAAGCGCCAACTGTCAAAGTGCAGATAGAAGCTGTATCGCGGATGCGGATAGTACGTTCCGTTGAACCGAACAATGTTGTAGTCCTGGTCTTCAACCCAAATGCGTCCCAAGAATCGTCCGTTGCCTGACTTCTCTTTCGGATGGACGTCAATGACTACACAACGCACTTCGCCCAGGAACTCTCGCCGGACGAAGGTGAAGTCGTAGTACTTCTTCTGAAAGTCGTCATCCAAAATCACCATCTGCGCAAAGCCAAGGGGCAGGAACTTCATCGAATACAGGCCTGTCAGCTTGCCCATGAACCGGCGTCCGAATCCAGGTTGGCCCATGAACGAACGGTCTTCCGGCCCATCTTGCATTTCGAGGCGTCCAAGAAAATACTGATCGCTGACAGGAGTTGTGCCCAGTTCCTGATCAGGCTTCATATTCTGAATGTAGGTTTCTGCTAGCGGGTGCATGTGGCGCATCTGTGCCAGGAAAAAGTGCTCGCGCTCGACCACGCGATTCACGACTTCATCAAACGAGGCAGCTGCGCGAGGCGCCGGAGCTGCGGGCGCCTGTGTGGCGCGATTGTCGGGAGTGCTGGGCGTGGAACCTGCAGGGTCCGCGCTCGGCGGTGCAGAAGTCGTCGGAGCGGCAGGTGTGGTTGCGTTCGGAGAACTGGGTGTTGTAGTGGACGGGTCCACAGGGGTTTGCGTCGATCCTGCCGGGGCGGTTGTTGACGGTTGCTCAGTTGGCGTTGTTGCGGCGGGAGGCGGAGCAGCCGGATTCCCCGGCGCGGTGCTGTTGGCTGGGTCCTGCGGTGGAGTGCTCGGAGCTTGGGTATCCTGCGCTACCAAAACCAAGCTGCCAAAAACTAAGAGCAAAAAGCAAAGGGTCGTACGAACACCGAATAGTTTTATTTTCACAACAAAGCCTCAGGCCAACTGGAAGATAATGTGTAGTACAGCCGTCGAGTCCGTGGCTTGCCCGTCTCGCGTCGCCGGCTTAAACCGGATCTGTTCTGCCGCTTTCACTGCCGCCTCGTCCAAGCCGTGTCCCAATCCTCGCACGACTTTGTTGATCTTGAGCTGTCCGTTTGCTCCGAGGACCACTTCCAGTAAAACTTCTCCCTCAAGTCGAAGACGTCGCGCCTCGTCTGTATAAACCGGATTCGGCTTGAAGACGATCTCAGCTGGGATCAGCTTGCCTACGTTTGGATCGACTGGCTTGGCGCGGGGAGTCGTTGCGGCCACCGGCGCGTCCGCGTCCCCAAATCCGCCTTGCCGCACGGTTCCCCGGGTGCCATTGACTCGTCCCGAGCCATCGCCCGTGGCGATGCCGCTACCAAATCCCGAGCTCGCTACCACGCCTTTTACGCCCTTGGCTCCGCCTGTTCCATTACCAGTTCCGGGCCCAGAGGGTAGGTCGAACGAGCCCATTTGAGCGATATTGACTGCGCGCCCTTCGGTCGGGCGACTCTTGACACCGTTCGGGTCGCCGAATCCGCCGGTCTGTACTTGGCTCGGAGCCTTAGCAATTGTCGGCGTCGCGGAACTCCCGGTGGAAAACACGTCAGTTTTTACGAGTTGTCGGGGTATGACCGGCTTCGTTGATGGCGGCAGGTCAGGCATCTTCGCCGCAATTTCCACCTTCGGAGCTACCGCAACCGGCTCCTCTACTTTCGGCTTCGGCAACGGTGCGGGCAGTCGAAGAGCTTCCGGATTGGGAGTCGGTATTTTTGCGACTTCCGGCTTGGCAAGAACCTTCAACGGTGCGGGTTCGAGTTTTACCGGAGGCGGTGTATTTACGAGCTGAACAAAATGGTAGTCCCGGGCCTCAGGAACCAACACCTGCGGATGAAGCAATCCAACGATCAGGATAAGAGTCAGTGCAAGACCTTGGGTTCCCATACTAAATAGGAACTCCTTCCAAGGAGGTCGCGACTCCGGGAGCAGACCAAAAGTTCCGGTTTCTAGTGACAAAGCCATATCGGTCCTATTCCTGTCTTAACGAAAGCCCTGTCGCCCGTAAAGCTTGGACAATTTGATTCTGACCTCGATAGCGAACCAGGGAACCGTTTCGAGATCTCGTGGTGCTTGCCCGGATGGCAGCACGAATAAGACCACTTCCGAGGGGAAATGCAGAAGTAACGGTATATCCAACAGCCACTTGCCCCAGGTTCCCGCAATTCTATCAAAGCGCGAAGAGGCAGTTGCAAACTTTTTCCTCTTAATAGGGACAAATTCGTATGCAGGCGAGTATGTCCCGTTCACAGGTCTGATGCTTCACGAGGTCAGCGGGTTCGATGTCCTGGCGTTAACAGTGCACAATTTTTGGACTCGAAATCCCTTTGGTTGCGTTCCGAGTATCCACAACTAGCTGCGCTTCCTGCACGATACGGCGATAGTCGTAATCTGAATGGTCGGTGATAATCAGCACGCAATCATATTGTCCCAGGTTTTCAAGAGGTGAGCGCGTCATTTGTAAATCGTACTTTCGGCCACGACCGACGAATGCGAAGTAGGGGTCATGATATCCAACCTCCGCGCCCGCCTTTTGCAGTAGCTCGATAATCGTTAGTGACGGCGATTCGCGAAGATCATCGATATCTTTTTTGTAAGCGACACCCAAAACCAGAACTCGTGAGCCATTAACTGCCTTCTTGTGGCGATTCAGGGCTTCCCCTACAGAGGCGAGAACGTGGTAGGGCATCGCGGTATTAATTTCACCGGCCAACTCGATGAACCGCGTCCGAAAATCCCATTCCTTCGCTTTCCATGACAGATAAAACGGGTCGACCGGAATGCAATGGCCTCCCAATCCAGGGCCCGGATAAAAAGGGTGAAATCCGAAGGGCTTCGTGGAGGCCGCCGCAATCACTTCCCAGATGTCGAGTCCCATCCGCAGGCAGAGAAGTTTCAATTCGTTAACGAGTGCGATATTTACACAGCGGTAAATGTTTTCAAGCAGCTTCGTCATCTCTGCTGCGGCCGGTGACGAGACCGGTACAGTACGCCGAAAAATTGAACCGTAAAGTCCGCATGCCAACTCTGCCGCCTGCGAATCTAAACCGCCCACAACTTTTGGAATGTCGTGGCGCGCTACGCTTGTATTACCTGGGTCTTCTCTCTCCGGTGAAAACGCGACATAAAACTGTGGTTCGCGCGAGTCTCCATTTCGAGCTGCCTTCAAATTTGCTTTATTGCCTTTTTCAAGAATTGGGACGAGTACTTCTTCAGTAGTGCCTGGATACGTCGTGCTCTCAAGAACTACGAGCTGGCCTGGTCGCAGATGAGGAGCGATCGCATGCGCAGTGTCCGTGATGAAACTCAAGTCAGGCTCGTGATATTCGTTCAGCGGCGTTGGCACACAAATGATCACCGCATCCATTTCGCTGATTCTCGAATATTCCGCAGTGGCCGAGAACCCATTTGACTTCGCGGCCTGAACATCTTCTGCTGGAATCCTGAAGATGTAGGAGCCACCCTGCGTGATCGTGTCGACCTTTTTCCGGTCGATATCGAATCCTGTAACCGGTAATCGCTGCTCGCTGAATAGTAAGGCGAGGGGCAGGCCCACGTATCCCAAGCCAATAATTCCTACCTTGGCTTGACGATTCTCAATCTTGGTTTTTATTTCAGAAAAGAGGGCGGAAACCGATGTGACAGAGCTCATTCAGTGATTGCCTTAGGTCGGACAGACTGGTCTTCTTCGACTCAGATTCTAACATGCACTTGCGTCCCTCATCCTGTGGCCTACGGTAAAATCCCTATACTTTTCATACACTTGAAGTCGTATCTGCGAGGTGAAGCGTTCTAATAGAATGGCGGCATGCGCCTTCGCCTGCTGGTCACCCTTGCCTTCCTTATTTTCGTGGTCGTCTATTCGAGCCGCTATCTCGTCGTTGACGCGTCGCGAAAGTCAGACGTCATTTTGGTGCTCGCAGGAGAAACGGAGCTGCGTCCCAGTCGAGGACACGAACTCCTGGCGCAGGGATATGGCTCGAAGTTGATCCTGGACGTCCCGGTTGCACCGCGCTTCTATGGCGTCTCTCAAGCAGAGTTGGCGGGCAAGTTCATCGAAGCATTTCCCGATTCGCACCAAATCTCCTTATGTCCGATTACTGGCCTATCCACAAGGGACGAGGCGCGTGACGCTGCCACCTGTCTCGCCGGTTCAGGTGCCCATTCCGTGCTGATCGTGACCTCTGATTTCCATACCCGCCGCGCTCTTAGTATTTTTCGGCGCACATTCCCCTCGTATGAATTCAGCATAGCTTCGGTGAATGACCCGCGTCAGTTCGGCTTGAAGTGGTGGACAAATCGCCAATGGGCTAAAGTTAATGTCGAAGAATGGATGCGTTTGACTTGGTGGCAACTCGTTGATCGTTGGAGATAACGAACCTCGGTAACGCGGCTCCGCCACCATAAAATTGAGAAAACAATTGACGCGCAAGGGGTTGCGGGCTACGATGAGCAAAATATCGCAGGAGAATATTCTGGCTATGCGTAGGCCCATTCTTAGCAGACTGCTCAGCTGTCTTTTAATGCTGGTTGTCCCTGCGTCGCTATGGGCTGCCGATACCACCGCCGCCATGCTTTATGCAAATGGTCCGGCTTGGCTCAATGGCGCCAGCGTTCCCAAATCTTCTGCCGTTTTCACGGGCGACCTGATCCAGACCCGAACCGACTCTGTGGCAAACATCAAAGCCACCGGTTCGAACATCATGGTGCATTCCGACTCGCTTGTGCAGTTCGAAGGACAGTCTTTAAAACTAGAACACGGTGCCATGACTGTCGGCACTTCAAAATCTGTCACCGCAGAAATTGGTGATGTGACGGTGAAACCCGCCTCCGCGCAGTGGACGGAATTTCGTGTGAAAGATGTGGATGGAACGGTGCAAATCGCCGCTAACAAGGGCGATCTCATCGTGACCGACGCGGCAGGCCAGAGCACCACTGTTTCTCAAGGCCAGGAAACAACGCGTGAGGATTCTGAAGCGGGTAAGCGTCGTCGCCGCAGATCTGGCGGAGCTGTACCGGGAGCGCAGGGCAGTGTTCTGAACTCTCCTTATGCCATCGCAATCGGTGCAGGAATCGTCGGCGGTGTTACCACCTGGGTTTTGATCCAGGGCGACGAGCCGGCCAGCCCAAGCACGATGGGATCAAGCGCTTCTCGCTAGTTCTTATACGACACACAGGTCAAGTACCGCTCATCCCGCCCGCCAAGATCTTGGTTCCGATTAATTCGCATCATCCCGACTTGCGTTCCTACCCAGACGGAGAATCCTGCACATGTTAAAAGCAATCGTACGGTTCCTCGCCGTTGTTGGCGCGATCTATCTACTGACCATCGTCGTGGCTCTTTTCGTGCTCGCCGGACGTAAGGGAAAGGTCCCCTCCAAAACACTTCTCGAAGCAAACTTTGAGAAGCAACTGGTTGAAGACATTCCGCAGACCACAACCTCGAAGTTCATGTTGCAGGATCGCACCACGCTTCGCGACGTGGTGGATGCGATTGATCGCGCCTCAACCGATGACCGCGTCAAAGGCATGGTTGCAAAGATCGGAGCGGTTCCGATGGGAATGGCGCAGACCCAGGAGCTGCGCGAGGCCGTGCAGCGCTTCCGCGCCCACAAGAAGCTTGCCGTTGCGTATGCGGAAACCTTCGGCGAATTCGGTCCCGGAAACAACTCTTACTACCTTGCAACAGCCTTCGATCAGATTTACCTCCAGCCTTCCGGAGACGTTGGCCTCACTGGAATCATCCTGCAAACGCCTTTTGTGAAGGGAACACTCGCCAAACTAGGGATGAGCTTCCACGGCGACCATCGTTACGAATATAAAAACGCCCTCAACACGTTCACAGAAACCAAATACACAACGCCTCACAAAGAAGCACTGAGCGTCGTCATGAACTCGTGGTTTGGGCAGCTGAGAGAAGGCATCTGTCAGGCGCGGCAGATTGCTCCTGATCAGTTTCAGACCGTGGTGGACCGTGGCCCCTATCTCGGCAAAGAGGCTGTCGATGCCAAGCTAGTTGACGGCTTAGCGTACCGCGACGAAGTGTACGAACAGCTCAAGGCAAAACTCGGTACTGACGTTGAGCCTCTTTATCTTGAGAAATATTTAGACCGCGCGGGCCGTCCACATGATTCCGGAAAGACGATCGCGCTTGTCTACGGCGTGGGAGGCGTCTCCCGCGGTAAGAGCAGCTACGATCCGGTGCAAGGTTCGCTGACGATGGGATCAGACACCGTGGCCAGTGCGATCCGAGCAGCCGTCGCCAACAAGGACGTGAAAGCCATCCTGTTTCGCGTCGATAGCCCCGGAGGATCCTACGTTGCATCGGACACAATCTGGCGCGAAGTAGTCCGCGCGCGGAAAGCGGGCAAGCCCGTCATCGTTTCCATGGGAGATCTGGCTGGATCGGGCGGTTATTTCGTTGCGATGGCTGCTGACAAGATCGTCGCTCAGCCAGGCACCATTACAGCGTCAATCGGTGTTCTAGGCGGGAAAGTTCTGACCTCTGGTTTCTGGGACAAAGTCGGTCTGTCCTGGGATGAAGTTCATACCGGATCGAATGCCACGATGTTCACGGGAACGCAAGACTATTCGCCTGCTGAATGGCAACGATTTGAGGCGTGGCTTGATCGCGTCTATGTAGATTTCACCAGCAAGGTGGCCGATGGCCGCAAGATTCCGAAAGAAAAAGTTCTTGATATTGCAAAGGGAAGAATCTGGTCCGGGCAGGATGCAAAAAACCTTGGCCTTGTTGACGAATTAGGCGGCTTCGACGAAGCACTCAAACTCGCGAAGAAATCCGCAAACATCGCAGACAATGAAGACGTGAAGGTGGTGGTCTACCCAAAAGAAAAATCCTTATGGGAGAGCTTCATTCAACGCCAGGGCCCCGATAGCAGTGACAAGGAATCCGCAGCGCGCGCAATGACGGAAATGCTCAGAATTGTGCAGCCCGTAGCTAAGCAGCTAGGAGCGTTGGGGGTGATACGAAATCCCAAGGATCAAGACGATGTGCTGATGATGCCGGTGTTAGAAGCAGGCCGCTAGAAGATAGGCAATCTGACTAGGGAGAAAGATCAAAGAAAAAAAGCTAGAGGAGAGTTGACGGCGCCGCTATTAGATGCCCAGTTTCTTCACTTCCTCGTTGTAGTACTTGCGGTAAAGGATGTCCCATTCCTGCGAGCCTTCGAGGATGGTGCGTTTCTGGCTTTCAATCTTCTGGCGGGCTGCCGCATCCACGCGTGCTTCCTGCGACATCAGTTCTTCAAGCACCTTTCGAACTTCCAATCGAACAGTATTTCGGTCTTCGATGAAATCCACCTGGTCAAGTTCCGCGAGCGCGTCGGTGACGACGTGAGCCAGTTTGTTGACCTTGTCGCGGCTGAGTCTCATAGAACCGCCTTATATTTCCGCACCAGCTCGTTCTTCACCTTGCGAAACATTTCCTGATAGTTGGCGCCGCTTTTCTGCATTTCGTCGGAATAAGCTTCGAGAATCACGCGGACTTCATCATTGATGCGATCCTCGAGCGTTAGTTCGTCGAGGATGGCTGAATGGACTTTTTCGGTGACCGCAGGCACTTCCTTCGTCTCGATCACTTCGCCTGCGATCAATTTCTTGGTGACTTCACGGGCCAGGTAGGCCACATATTCTTTGGAGAAGAGCATGTGTGAATAATTGGTGGTTGCGAAACAAAAAGTGTACCACAACGATATGCTCCTTCATGATTGCGCACTTCTAGTTCTTCGTCGCTGCGAAGCTGGCCACGGAACTTTGCGAAGGCCAGGTATCGCCCCGTATCTACAAAAGCTCGCGAGTGCTCACTTTTGTCTTTTTTCCATCGAGCCAGTAGCAACCCGGCTCTAGGTGGCCGTACAATCACCTCATCACCGTGAGCCCCTATATGTCTTCAACCGCCGACGACCTTTCCGGTCTCAAAGATGACATGATTGCGTTCATTGAAGGGCATGGTATGCGCCGCTTCTTCGGATTCATCGACTACGAAGAAGTGCAGAGCGTCATGTGGGAATCCGGCGGGAACCCCGATGGGTGGAAAGATTTTGTTGAACTCGCGAAAGCTTCTGCTGCGCCCTTTGTAACCATGCATACCTGGACACTCGAGCGTTCGGAACTCGACTCCATGATGCACCGCATGGAAGAGGGCGAGTACACCAACGAGGAAGATCTCGAAGACGCTCGTTGGTTACGCACTTATGTCGGTAAGACTGGATTCGTCCAACTCGGGTGGGCTTACCAAGGTTGCATCTTTCTCTACGAGACGGGCACGGAATGGTACGAGCATTACCAGCGCCTTCATGAAATCTCCCAGGACTTCGGGGGACTTGCCATCGACGAATCTGATCAGGAAGATGAACCATAAGTCGATCTAGCATGCGCTGGTTTGCTAAACATGCCGATCCGGCTCTCACAAATTCCCTCGCTTTGTTTTTGCGCAGCACTCCTAGCCTGCAGCTAAAGACAGATCTCAAATCGAACGATGCGCTCACGCTCGCGCGATTGCTCGTGGCACGGGGCATCAGTGACCCGCAATCCGCGGACTTGTTCTTATCTCCATCACTTTCTCACCTGCACTCGCCTTACTTGATGTCCGGCATGACCCCGGCGCTCGAGCGGTTGCAAGGTGCCATTGAGCGCAAGGAAAAAATTCTTATCTACGGCGATTACGACGTGGATGGCACCACGGCGATCGTGATTCTCAAGACCGCGATCGAACTCTGTGGAGGTTCAGCCGACTTTCACGTACCTCATCGCATTCGCGATGGGTATGGAATGAAGGACGACGTGATAGAACGCGCTGCGGCCGACGGCGTTCGTCTCATTATCAGCGTTGATACTGGCATCCGCGCGTTTGAAGCGGCAGACACCGCGAGGGGGCTGGGCATTGACTTGATCGTTACCGATCACCATCTTCCTGGCAACGAAGGTTTACCTGCTGCCCTGGCCGTTCTGAATCCGAATCAGCCCGGCTGCGATTATCCATGCAAGGCGCTCTGTGGCGCAGGCGTGGCTTTCAAACTTGCCCAAGGGCTGATGCAGCGCAAACTAGATCGTCCCGATCAATCGCGGCTGTTGATGTCGTTTATGAAAGTAGTCGCTATTGCTACGATCGCTGACGCCGTTCCGCTGATCGGAGAAAATCGCGTCTTCGCAAAACTTGGCCTCGATGCCCTGCGAGCTCCAGTCAATCCAGGTCTGAAGGCGCTCCTTGAAGTTGCGCAGCTCGGCGCTCGTCCGCTGACGTCCGCGGAAATCGCGTTTCGTGTTGCGCCACGACTCAACGCGGCCGGACGCATGGATATCGCCCACGACGTAATTGACCTCTTCAGCGTGAAAGAACCAGAACGAGCCCGTGAAATTGCCGGACGGTTGGATCAGCTGAACGCGGAGCGGCAAGAGGAAGAGCGCAAAATCCTCGACGAAATAGGCAAGCGCCTGGACCGGGAGCCGCATCTTCACGAAGCGTACTGCGTGGTAATTGACGGTGAGGACTGGCACCGTGGTGTCATTGGTATCACGGCGAGTCGCGTTGTTGAAAAGTACGGACGGCCCGCCTTGGTCATTTCTCGCGACGGTATGGAAGCTCATGGTTCCGGTCGCTCGATTCGCGCGTTTCATCTGCTCGATGCGATCGAGTCGTGTCGTGATCTGTTCAGCCGATATGGCGGTCATTCTCACGCTGTCGGCTTCGCACTACCTAGTTCTAACGTCGCCGCACTTCGCGACAGGCTCGATCAGCATGCACGCACGCGTTTAACGCCCAAAGATTTCGAGCCCAGTCTCGAATATGACGCTGAGGTGGACCTGTGCGACGTGTCGCCCACATTTCATCAGTTGGTGAGCAGAATGGAGCCCTTCGGTCAGGGCAATCCGGAACCGGTCTTCACGGCAAGAATGGTCCGATTATTGACTCCGCCCCGCACAATAAAAGAAAAACATGTGAAATTGAGACTTGGAGCGGCTCTTACGCCTACGAGTGAAGACGCTCTACCAAGTGTCAAGGCAGCAGTCGCCGCAGCGGCACATGCCGCGACCCTCCCGCCACGCTGTCACCCGGACGCGGCTTCGATTCCACAACGTTCAAACGGAGTGGCTGGCTACGAACGATCATCGCGGTCTGAGAACTGGCGACGCAACGTCAGTTTCAGTACCATGGCTTGGCGCATGGCAGAAAGTGTCCAGCAGCAGCAACTCCTTCCGGGTGATACGCTCGATGTCGCATTCACGCTCGACGTGAACGACCACCCTGAATTCGGTGGCCTCGAGCTCATTTTGAAAGATTTGCGTCGTACGCCCTGAAACAAGCTCCGCCCGCCCCGGGCCGCGCGTCAAAATCACTTTTCTCGCATCCATTACACTAAAGCTCACATGGATCGCATTACGCGCTTGCGCCGCTGGCTGGCAGTCACGGCCGTCGTCATGCTTGTCATCGTCGGCTCCATGTACTTTTACGCCCGCTGGCGTGTGCGCAATGCGCTGAAAGATCTTCCAGGGAAAATTTCGGTGGACATCCAGCGCACCGCTGAAGGTTTCAAGGTTTCAAAATCCGAACAGGGACGCACGATCTTTACCGTGCAAGCGAGCCGTGCCGTGGAGTTCAAAAAGGGAGGACACACCGAACTTCACGACGTGTCCATCATTCTCTACGGCCGGGACGCGTCGCGTTTTGATCAAATCTCCGGAGACGAGTTTGTTTATGATCCCCAGACCGGGGACGCCGCTGCAAAGGGCGAAGTAAAGATCGATCTCGAAGCGAATCCCATGGGCGTTGCAAACCCCGATCAGACCCCTCCGAAGGAATTGAAAAACCCGATTCATCTCAGAACAAGTGGTCTGGTCTTCAATCAGAAAACCGGAAATGCTGGAACTGACCAGCGTATTGAGTTTCAAACTGCGCAGGCGTCCGGGTCAGCCGTAGGCGCTCGCTACGCCGCGAAGGATCGCATCCTCACGCTTGAATCACAGATCGATATCAATGTTGTCGGTCCGAATGCGTGCCGCATCACGGCCGCCCGCGCCATCATTACCAAAGATCCGCGGAATATTGAATTAATACAGGCGCATCTGGTGCGCGGCAATCAACAGGTGACTGCTCAGCATGCAACGCTCTATCTCGACGACAAGAACGAAGTGAATCGTGTACTCGCTCAAGGGGATGTACGCGGCGAAGTCCAAGGTCGCTCAAACATCACCTCGCACGCTGACAGCGCTGAATTCTTTCTAGCTGAGAAGGGAAGCGCGCTGCGCAACGCGGTCCTGTCAGGCGATGTTCAGATCCATTCAACCGGTGCCCAGATTGCCGACGCTACCGCTGGCCGAATCGTGCTTGACTTCGCTGGGAAAAAAGATCTGCAAAAGGTACACGCTGAGCGCGATGTTCGTTTACGACAACAGCAGCCCGCTGACACGACAACTTCTCGCAAGGGACAGGACGTCGAAATTGCAGCCTCAGCGATGGATGCATTCCTGGTGAACGGCCACCTCGATCGTGCGCAAACGGATGCCTCGGGCCAGATCACGATTGCACAATCCGGATCTGAGCAGAAGGCCATCATCACCGCGGCCAGGTTCCTTGCTCGATTCGATGATCGAAATCATCTGTCAACCTTGCACGGTGCCCCCGATGCCCGTATTCGTACTCTTACTCCAGGCCAACCCGATCGCACTTCTACCAGTGAGATGCTCGATGTCGACTTTCGTCCGGCGGGCGGTGTTGAGTCAATTACGCAGCAAGGAAATCTCATCTACACCGATGGGGAACGCAGAGCAACCGCCGATCGTGCTCGCTACACGCCATCGGATCAGCAATTGATTTTGACGGGCACCCCTCGCGTCACTGATTCGGGATTTAGCACGACGGCGCACACGATGACGCTCAACCGAGCGACTGGCAGTCTTGGTGCGGATGGTGACGTCAAGAGCACCTACAGCGAGCTGAAACCGCAACCCGACGGGGCCCTTCTGGCTGCGTCTTCTCCTATCCACGTAACCGCCCGCAAAATGACTGCAAACCGTTCGCCCTCGCGCGCCATCTACTCAGGGGCTGCCAGATTGTGGCAGAACGCGAATGTGGTCGAAGCGCCCAGCATTGAATTTGACCGCGACAACCGGTCAGTCATCGCACAAGGAAATGGAGCTCGCGTCTCTACTGTGCTCGTTCAACTTGACAAGAGCGGGAGAGCGTTGCCGGTGACGATCACCTGTGACCGACTCAGTTACATCGATAGCGATCGGAAGGTGCATTTCGAGGGAAATGTGATCGCCCGTGGCGGAGACGCTACGATTTCCAGTCAGCAAATGGATGCGATTCTGTTCCCAGCTGGAAGTAATGAAGGAAGCGCGAAAATGCCAGATGCTGCCGGCCGGCTTGACCGGATTGTGGCCGAAGGTCAGGTCGTGATCACTCAACCCTCTCGTCGCGCCACAGGAGACAAGCTCGTTTACACCGTCGCCGCCGATTCCTTCGTCCTAACGGGCGGACCGCCTAGCATTTTGGATGCCGAACGGGGCAAAATTACCGGCGATTCGTTGACTTTCTATAAACGCGATGATAGGGTCTTGGTCGAAGGAAGAGAAACCTCCCCGACCACAACTACGGTCCGAGTGGCACGATAAATGCACACGCTCGCCACCGACGAAATCGGCAAAACCTATCGTGGCCGTTCCGTTGTAAATGGGGTCAGCCTCCAGGTAAAACAGGGCGAAGTTGTTGGTTTACTTGGGCCTAACGGCGCTGGCAAGACGACCTCTTTCTACGCGATTGTCGGATTGATCCCCCCGGATGTTGGGCGAATCCTTTACGACGGTCACGATATTACGAGCGTCCCCATGTACTTGCGGGCGCGCAAATTTGGCATCAGCTATCTCCCTCAGGAACCTTCGGTTTTTAGGAAGCTCACCGTCGAAGAGAACGTCCTGGCGGTGCTCGAGTCTCAACCGATCTCCTGGCACGAGCGTCGCGAGAAAATGGAGACGCTGATCGACGAGTTGGGCCTCGAACATATTCGACAGAACAAAGGGTATGCGCTTTCAGGTGGAGAGCGACGCAGGGTTGAGATCGCCCGCAGCTTATGCATCAACCCAACCTTTATTTTGCTGGATGAGCCGTTTTCAGGAATTGATCCCATCGCAGTGCTCGATCTGCAGAAGATCATTTCAGGATTGCGAGCCAGCGGCATCGGCATCCTGATCACTGACCATAACGTTCGCGAAACGTTATCGGTGACGGATCGGGCCTACATCATCAACGAAGGCAAGATTTTCCGTTCGGGTTCACCTGAACAGCTCGGCACAGATCCAGAGGTACGTAGAGTCTATTTAGGAGAAAGTTTTTCACTCGTTTAGACGGGTACCGAAGTGCTCTTGGTCACAGACATGTGGCTGAGCGACACTGAGAATAGAGAGAGTTAAAGCCTTAAATGGTCCTTCTGCAGCACAAATTGAGCGTCAAGCTATCGCAACGCCAGATCCTTACGCCGGGTCTCGTGCAGATGGTGTCCGTGCTTGCACTCAATAAGCTCGAACTGAAGGACATGATTAATGCAGAAATGGTCGAGAATCCCGTTCTCGAAGAACTCGAAGATGCGGTTCCTCTCATCGACGACGTCGGGCGCAAGGAAGAGGAACGTGACCGCGTAGCGGCCGCGGCGACTGAAGAAAATCCAGTAACCACCCCAGAGACGAAGGACCCTTTCGAAGAAATTGATTTTGGCTCTTTCTTCCAGGAATACCTCGACCCCGGCTATCGCAGCCAAGGCGAGATGGAAGAAATCGAGCGTCCGTCGTTTGAGAACTTTCTCTCTAAGCCAGGAAACTTAACCGACCACTTGATTTGGCAGCTTGGCGCCCTCGGTGTAAGAAGTGAAGTGCGGGAAGCCGCCGAGCTTGTAATCGGGAACCTCAGCGAAGACGGATACCTCATTGCCTCCGACGAAGAGCTGATCGGAACCGCTGCTCCTGCGTCGCCGGAAGCCGATGCCGTTACGCAGCAGAATCTCGTGAAGGAAGCGGCGGCCCTGGGTCTATCTGCCACAGAGACAGAAGCCGAAACAGACGCGGACATACCCGGCGTGGCGTCGGAGCTCGAAGAGCAGGGTACGGATCGCAGCCCCGCGGAAGACTGGGACCAATACCCACCTGAGGCCTCAAGCAGCGATTCGGCCGGTGACGGCGCGACCGGAACCGGCGTTGCTGCGGCCCCCGCACTCGAACAGGAAGTCAGCCCGTCGCCCGTTGAAGCACCAAACCCCACATCCATGGCTGCTCCACTTCAAGTTAGTTTTTCGCTTGCAGACCTGCACGAAGCCTTGGATATCGTGCGCCAGATGGATCCTCCCGGAGTCGCATGTCGCGACTTGAGGGAATGTCTGCTTTACCAGCTTCGCTACCACCAGCAGCAGCTGGCGGTACACAAGAACGGCAACGGTGCCACTGAGACCGCAATCGCCGACGCGATTGCCGTGGTTGACCAACACCTGCGAGCGCTCACTCTCAAGCAATACAAAGAAATCGGCAAGGCGATTGGCCGCACACCTGAAGCTGTGCAGGCCGCGCTCGACTACATCCGCACTCTCGATCCGCGCCCGGGCCTTCGATACAACAAGTCGCTGGTTCGCCTCATCGAACCGGACGTCGCTTTCGTCAAGCACGGTGACGAATGGCTCGTCCTGATGAATGATGACGACCTGCCCACGCTCAGACTGAACCCGGCATACAAGCGCTTGCTGACCAAAGACGCGAACGACAAAGACACACGCAATTACGTGAAAGAGCGCTACAAGAGCGCCATCCAGCTGATCAAGAACATCGAGCAGCGGAAGCAAACCATCACCAAGGTCTGTTACTCAATCGTCGCTCGGCAACAGGACTTCCTCGAACTGGGCATCGACCAGTTGAAACCGATGATGATCAAGGAGGTGGCCGAAGAAATCGGCGTCCATCCTTCCACCGTGAGTCGCGCAGTCGCCAACAAGTATGCACACACGCCACAAGGCGTGTTCGAGTTGCGATATTTCTTCTCGGAGAGCGTTCAAGGCCCTGAGGGCGGGAACACATCGTTGCTGATCCTCAAGCGCCGCGTTAAAAAGCTCATCGACGAAGAAGATTCGTCTCGGCCATTGACTGACGAGCAGATTACCCGCATTCTCCAATCGCAAGGCATTCAGGTGACTCGCCGCACGGTAGCGAAGTATCGCGAGGACATGCGAATTCCCAGCACTCACCAGCGAAGAGTAAAGAAATAAAGGGAAGGTTAGTGCTCCGGCGTCCGCGTCGGTACCGCGAACCAGTCCCTTAAAAGATCGACACGCACGGCAGTACCGGTTGTTTGAGCTCCAATCAGGGAAACAAAACCCAGGAGAGCGCTCAATGAACGTGGAATACACCGGCAGGCAATACGAAATTACTCCTACCATTCGCAAAACAGTCGAAACTGGCATCACAAAAATCAGGAAAATCTTAGGCGACAAATTTGAGACCAAGGTAGTGCTGGTCGTCGAGAAACACCGTCATAAAGCCGAAATAACAATCAGCCCGCGCAATGGCCCCATCGTGAGCACGGCCGAAGCGGGTGACATGAAATCCGCCGTCAACGAGGCTTTTGAACATCTTGAGAAGCAGGCGCTGAAATACAAGACACGGCTTCGTTCCAAGAAGCGCAATGCCCGCAAGAAATGGAACGGGGAAGCTGCACCAGAACCGATCGAGACAACAGTAGGGCTGACGCAGGCAACATCCGTTCCGGTCGTGGTTCACAAGTTTCCAGCCGTGGCAAAAACGACGGAAGTCCACTTATCGAAGTCGAAAGATTCCGTCGCCATGCGTCCCATGACGCTCGAGGAAGCGATCAAAGAAGCGCACTTTCGCGACCGCGACGTCTTCGTCTTTCGTGATCCGAAAGGAAAGGTCATGGTTCTCCACCGCACCCGCGATGGAAAAATGGAACTGATCGAAGCACCTTAGAACCAGTTGTCAGTTCTCAGAAGGGCGCGCGTGAGCGTGCTTTCTTTTTATCGCTGCCGACTCCACTTCAGGACCGTCCCCCCAAAGCTTGTCATCCTGAGCGAAGCACACGACCGGCTTTCCTACGGGACGCCTCCGAACCGCATCACCCGCACACCTCCGCTAAAATACTCGAGCATGCCGGCCCATATATCGCAGTTCGCACTCTGCGTCATTCTCCTGGCGCCGCGCATCGCGATCCCGCAAACCAGCCGTGCAACTCCTCCGAAAGCACCGGCCACGCAAAAAGCGCCCATTCCCACCTTCCAAGACATCGCCCAGCAATCCGGCCTGACCTCATCCCATATTTCTTCCGCCGACAAACATTACGTCGTCGAATCTATGAGCGGGGGCGTCGGCCTCTTCGACTGCGATAACGATGGCAAGCTCGACATCGTGATGGTCAACGGATCGACCGTCGACCGCTATCGTCAGAACGGTGGCGATCTGCTCGTCACACTCTGGCATCAGAATGCCGACCTCAAGTTCACCAACATCACCGAGAAAGCGGGACTCGCTCACAAAGGCTGGGGCATGGGCGTTGCCGTCGCCGATTACGACAACGACGGCAATCTCGACCTCTACGTCACCGGATACGGCGGCAATGCGCTTTACCGCAACAAGGGAAACTGCACATTCGAAGACGTCACCGAAAGAGCAAGAGTCCAAGGTGGAGGCTTCTCCACCGGTGCCGCTTGGGCCGACTACGACCGCGACGGCAACGTCGACCTTTTCGTTTCCCGCTACGTACACGTGGACATGAATAATCTCCCCGAATTCGGCAGCACAAAGTTCTGCAAGTTCAAGGGTGTTCCCGTTCAGTGCGGCCCATGGGGTATGCAAGGAGAAACTGACTTCCTGTACCACAACCGCGGCGACGGCACATTCGAAGAGGTTTCAAAAAAGGCAGGCGTGAACGACCCCGATGGGTACTACGGTCTCGGCGTGACTTGGGGTGATTACGACAACGACGGATGGCCCGATCTCTTCGTAGCCGACGACGCGACGCCAAATCACCTCTACCACAATAATCACGACGGCACATTTACCGACGAATCTATGGTTAGCGGCATCGCCATGAACGGCGAAGGTCAAGCCCTCGGATCGATGGGCGTAACCTGGGGAGACTACGACCACACCGGCCGCCTCTCGATGTTCATTACAGAATTTGCGGATCAGCCCAACACTCTCTATCGCAACCTCGGTAAACAACAATTCGAGGACGTTGCCTTCCCATCGCAACTCGGCGCGCCCAGCATGCCGCTCGTGGGATGGGGAACGTCTTTTTTCGATATGGATAACGACGGTTGGCCCGACCTTTTCGTTGCAAACGGTCACGTCTATCCGCAAATGGATAGCGTCTCAGGCAGTGCGGCCTATGCCGAACCATTGTTGCTCCATCGTAATTTGCACAATGGCCGCTTTGAAGAAGTATCCAACGCAGCCGGCCTCACCGCAATGCCGATGCACTCGCGCCGGGGGGCCGCATTCGGAGACATCGCCAACAACGGAAACATCGATATCGTTGTGTTAAATGTTGGCGCGCCACCTTCACTCTTGATGAATCAGAACGCTAGTGCCAGCCACCGGATACTCTTCAAGCTGGTTGGGACCAAAAGTAATCGCGCCGCCATCGGCGCGCGAGTCACCATCACCTCATCGGGCGAAAAGCAATTTGATGAAGTACGAGGTGGAGGGAGTTACCTGTCGCAAAGCGACCTTCGGCTGCACTTTGGGCTGGGGTCAGCGGCAAAGATTGACTCGGCGGTTGTTCGCTGGCCCAACGGCAGCGTCGAGGAACTAAAGAACCTCGACGCCGACAAAATCTACACAATTGTCGAAGGACAGGGGTTGAAGGAAGCAGCGCCACTTCAAAAGTAGTTCCATCCCCCATTTGATTCGTCGTTGCGTTTTACTTCGGAAGGGCTTTTGCCAGTTCCTTCCACGTCACGAGCACAAATCCCTGCTCCTTCAAAAACTGTCGAAACTCTGCGCTCTTCACCAGATTGAAATCTTGTTGACGCCAGGCAGCGCCCCAATCAGGATGATCCCACGTAGCTCCGCGCATTTCGTCATCGTCATACGCTAGGTGCACAATCAATTGATAGACACCTGGCGCCAATGGCGTCAGAGCTTTCTTGTACCAATCGAACCAGCCTTTGGCGTCTACACCAGGTTCCATCGACACCACGTTCTGTACCAGAACTTCGTCGGCAGGCAGATCAATTCCGGGCGGGAGGCCATGTGTGCCGGTCCTCTCCAGCAAAATGGGTAGCCCATAGTCATGCCCCATCTTTGCGTAGACCTTGAAGAGGTCGGGGGATTGCATGAGCGCCGCCATATGTGTGTCGAGATGCGTGAGATGAATGCCCGCCGCTTTTGCGCGATCGATCTGCGCGTGTAATTCATATTCGACGTCCGACATCTTTGCATTTTGCGCGACCGCTGCGGTTTCCAGAGGCAGATATCCCTGCGCGTCATAGAGCGATGGCACCTTGTCACGCCCACTCACCGATCCCCATCGAAAGTCGGTCCATTCACTATTCAGAGCCTGGTGGATGCCCAAATCCCAATCCGTATGCTTGCTGGTGATTCGTGCCACTTCCTGAAACCATGGGCACGGCACAAGGATGCTGGCCGATGTGATCCATCCATTCTCCAGCGCCTCAGTCGTCGCGCGGTTCACGGAGTGGGACATGCCATAGTCATCCGCATGAATGATCAGCAGCCGCGCGGTGGCCGGATATCCGAGCTTCTCCTGAACAGTCTTTGGCGCGGTTTGCGAAATTCCGAGGCAGGGGCAAAGAAACATGCCGAGAAGCACCAGCGTGTGGATGAGATGTCGAATGTTCATCACCAGATCTCCTGACGGTTTACCACGAGTTCCCATAGAGAATCGTTTTAATAGTCCATAATTCTATTGACACTTCGCAATCTCGCATACGAAAATCCGGCGACTTGTTTCCACACATTTCTCACATAGTGAAACTCAGCTTCTGCTATTCACGCAGCATGCTTCCCGATAACCCCTCTGTCGGATACGATGGCGGGGTTTCCAAGTCCTAAGGAGTGGAATGTCCAGCCCTTCTACCAACGCGACCACCAGTGCACCACGTCTGCGACGCACACTCACGCTTAGCGATCTCATTCTTTACGGAATCATTGTCATTCAGCCGGTCGCCCCGATGTCCGTGTTCGGAGTGCTGAGCGACCGTGGACGCGGCCACGTCGTCACCACCCTGCTGATCGCCATGGTTGCCATGCTGTTCACCGCCTTCAGCTACGGACGCATGGCACGCGCCTATCCGAGCGCCGGCTCGGCCTTCGCTTACGTCGGACAGGAAATCAATCCCGCGCTCGGCTACGTCACCGGGTGGAGCATGGTCATGGATTACATGCTCAACCCGATGATCTGCATCGTGTGGTGTAGCCAGCAGGCAAATGTGTTTGCTCCGGGCATCCCGTACTGGACTTGGGCTCTTTTCTTCGGTGCCGTCTTCACGTTCCTCAACATTCAAGGAATCAAAACCTCCGCTCGCGTGAACACACTGCTTGCCGCCGGCATGGGCGCAGTCGTCGCCATCTTCTTCATGGCGGCGGCTCGCTACATTTTCGGTCACACGCACGACGGGGCGGATTACTTCACGCGTCCTTTCTACGATCCGCAAATGTGGAACATCAAGTCCGTACTGGCCGCCACATCGATTGCGGTGCTCAGCTACATCGGCTTTGATGGCATCTCTACTTTGTCCGAGGAAGCAGAGAACCCTCGCCGCAATATTCTCCTGGCTACGGTCCTCACCTGCTTCGTCATTGGCATTCTCTCCGCCCTTGAGGTCTACGCGGCGCAATTGATCTGGCCCGCCTCCGAACCTTTTCCGAACGTCGACACCGCTTTCACATTCGTTGCCCAGCGCGCATGGGCTCCGCTGTTTGCCATCGTTGGATTCACGTTGCTGGTCGCAAACTTCGGATCGGGCATGGGCGCCCAAATCGGCGCTGCCCGCTTGCTCTACGGGATGGGCCGCAGCAAGGCATTGCCACAATCCTTCTTTGGAGTTGTCGATCCCAAACGCCATGTGCCGCGTAACAATGTAGTCTTCGTCGGCGTCATCGCGCTGGCGGGAGCTTTGTTGGTCAGCGTCGGCCTGTTCAGCTATGGTCTTGGCGCTGAAATGCTGAACTTCGGCGCCCTCATCGCGTTTATGGGAGTGAACCTCGCTGCCTTCGTCCGCTACAACGTCCGTGAGGCGAAGAAGAGTCCGATACTTCCAGCATTGCTGACTCTCGTTATTATTGCAATTGGCGTGTGGCCCGGTTCCAACATGACGGCCTACGCCGTCGCAGGCGTTTGCCTCTTAATTCTCGCCCTGATCGCGCCGCCACTCGCCGGTTTTACGATCTGTTTTTTCCTATGGAAGAACCTCAGCTGGAAAGCATGGATCGTCGGTGGCATCTGGATGCTGGTTGGCATCGCGTTCGGCGCCTGGAAAACGCGCGGCTTCCGTGGAGATTTGGTGAATTTCGATTTGCCGCCGGAGGAGTAGAGGCAGCGTTGTCGATTGCCAATTTGCAATTGTCGATTGGAACCTCCAACACTTCGAAACCGGGCAATCGGAAATTGAAAATTACTCCGCGTTCCACCCCTTGACCTCAACAGTGGGCTTCTCCGTCCCCAGCTCAGTTGCGCGATATGTCGCGCTGACCTCGCGCTTCTCGCCTGGCAGCAGAGAAATGTAGTTGTCCTGCCAGAGCACCGGAAGAATCTCTTCCTTACCCTTATTTACTTTTAGGCGAACAAAGAAGGCCAGATCCTTGCTTGGATTCTCAACCGTCACATGCGTAATCGCTTCCTTGCCTTTCCGTTCCGTGCGGCTGACGGTTTTGAGTTTCACTTTCGGCAATTTCGCCAACGCCGTGTAGTCGGCGTACGACGCCGTCGGAGTTACGTACCAATTCGTTTTTTCCCAGTCGATCGCCTCTTGCTTGCTGGAGAGCCAGTAGAAGTTCGAGCCAACCTGTTTCCCTGAAGCGTCCGCCAGCCTCAGCACCACAAAATACACCGGCGTATCGTTGATTTCAGGAATTGCAAACGACTTCACCGACGTATCTGCTGCAACATCGAGTGTGGCATCCTTCGAAAACTTCTCCTTCATGTCCACGTCATAAACCTTGGCGGTCAGCTTTAATCCCTTCGCATCCTGATACTGGCTGCTTACCACCGAGATGGATCGATCGTTGTAACCGTAGACCGGATGCAGCGGTTCCATCGCGACCTTCGCGCCGAAGTACCCGCCGCCCGGCCGCAGATAGTAGTCGTACAAGTGCCATATGACGGACGGCCATGCATTATTCAGCATCCACTGCACAACCCCTGTCGCCCTGTACTTGTCGCGGCCGTACGCCTCATACATAGCGCGAACGCCTTCATAAGTCATCATCTGTGACTTCATCGCGTAATCTTGCGCACTCTCTGCTTTTCCGTAACGTGCATTCAACGCATCGGTGAAGACGTGGATGTCCTTGAACGCGCCTCCGCCCGCGTGGAAGTTCCAGTATTCGTCAATCGGCCAAAGATGGTCCTTCGGCAACATCTTTGCGAGGCTCTCGATCGGAGGGACTGCCGGGCCCATGCTCGTTTCCGTATTGAATCCGTGAGCCCCGCCGCATCCCCCCGGATTGCACTTGTACGCCGGATTGCTTCCGTCGTCTTCCATCCAGTATTGCGGCGCAACGTATTCGTATGGCCCAGTCATCTTTACGCCGCTGTCGCCAGTTACCGTCGCGGGCTTCGCAGTCGCTGAAGAGACAGTTGGGTTAGGCCACATCAGCTGTTTCTCGATGCCCAGGTACATTTCTTCCACGTCCGGCGGCGGGGGATTGTCGCTACCGTTCAACCACATGATCAGGCTCGCATGGCTTCGCAACCGGTACATCTGATCTGTCAGTGAGGCCTTCGCGACGTCAAAATCCTGCGGCTTCCATTTGGGCCAGTGCTCCCAATGATCACAGCAGCACCACCCCGCCATGATCAACACTCCATAACGGTCCGCCATGTCAAAGAATTCTTCGGTCTCAAGTTTGCCTTCAAGCCGCACCGTGTTCAGTCCCATATCCAGCACATACCGAAACTGATCATCGATATTCTGTAGATCCTCCCGCAGCATGAGGTCCGGCGTATAGCCTCCACCGCGAATCAAAATCTTCTTTCCGTTCACTGAAAACAGGCGATTCTTGTTTTGATCAAGCTCGGAACTCATTTCGCGGATGCCGAACTTTGTTTGCTTTGCATCAGAAACTTTTCCGGTAACCTCGAACGTCATGTTCAGGTCATAAAGGTTCGGCGTCCCCATCTGCGCGGGCCACCACAGTCGGGGTTTATCAAAATTCAACTGCGAAAACTTTGCGGGATCGAAGACCACGTCCTTCGATTCGTTCGCGCCCAACTCAACATCCTGCGAGAACTCAACGTTTTCGATCTTGCCCTTCAGCGTGCCCTTCACAGGCTGATTGCTTCCGTTTTTGAGGAGCGCCGTCACGAGCAGGTTTGCCTTGTCGTTGACCGGCATATTCAACTTCGTAATCACCGTTGGATATCGCACTGCAACCGGTCCACTCGTCGTGAAATAAACTTCCCGCCAAAGCCCCATGTTCTTGTCAGGCGGGGCCGGGTTCCAATCGACAAACGTGATTGCCAGGTCGGTCTCTGTAGGTGCCCACGTTTCAACCGCCAGCACATTGACCGCACCAGGCTTCGCGGCATCCGTCACGTTGAATTCATACGTCCGCCATGCGCCGGCGACATCGTCTGATTTCGCGATCTGCTTCCCATTCAGCCAGATGCTTGCCTTGTAGTTGATTCCACGAAAATTCAGCCACAGCGTCTTGCCTTTGTAATCTGCCGGCAGCGTAAATTGTTTGCGATACCACCACGGCACCGCGAACGGACTATCCGATTGCATCGCAATGTTCGAAAAGTTCGCGCCAATCGGGTACGTCACCCCCGGAATTTGTCGAAGATTCATCCCAAACGTTGGATCCGGGTACACTTTTTGCTTCACCAATGCAGCAACCACAGTCGTTGGAACTGAAACCGTGTACCAACCCTCCGTCGCAAACCCCGGACTCGAAATCTGCTCGCCCGTTTTCTCCACTTTTGCGGACGTCTGCAGGTGCCAACCATCTGCCAACGCGAATTTGCCCGAATGAGCCGTACTCTGGGCAGACATCAATGAGGAGAAAAGCAGGAAAATGCACGCAATCTGTTGTTTCATCATGACGGGCTTCCTTCGGCGAGTTGCCGACCTTGGAACTGAATAGAGGACCACGGCAGAATCAGCGGCAAGACTAAATCTTGTGGAACTATGCATCCGCAACGTGATATCACGCTTTATTAATACGTTTCAATAGCTGATTTTGGAAGCTTTTCACTTCTACGGAAAAACACCGGCTGTCAATGCCGCCTCGATGCCCCTTGTACCCTCTGCCACGCGCGATTGAAGCCTAGACCGTGGTTTATAATCAAAAGTTCTCCTACCCATTCTGGAGTACCAACGACCTGGAGCATCAAAAACAATGATTCGATTTCTGCAAACGCCGGGCCCTGTCAAAAAGATCATTCTCAGCGGAATTTTGCTTGTCTTCTGCGGAGCCATGGTCATCACGCTTATCCCCGGCGGCCTCGGTTCCGATTTCCTCACCGGACGACCCGGCCAGGGTGTGATCGCGACAGTTGCCGGCGAGCCCGTCACCACGATCGAGGTCAACCGCGAAGCACGCACGATGTTACGCCAGCAATTCCCACAGGGGTCAGCGCAAGCGTCCATGCTGCTTCCGTTCTTTGCATCCCGCGCCGCTGACCAAGTCATCAGCCGTAAGGCGATGATTGCCGAGGCGCAACGCCTTGGCCTTAAAGTCAGCGACGACGAAGTGCGCGATGAGCTTCAGAACGGCCGGTACTCCCAGGCTTTCTTCCCGGGTGGAAAGTTCGTCGGTCAAGCGCAATACGAACAGATGCTCCAGGGCGCGGATCTGACACCCACCGTCTTTGAAAAAGCGGTGAGTCAGGATCTCCTGCTGCGAAAGCTTCAGGCTCTTGTTACTGGCAGTGCAAAAGTCACCGACGCGGATATCCGCCAGGAGTTTGATCGTCGCAATACGAAAGTGAAGTTCGACTACGCAATTTTGAGCCAGGCCGATCTGCAAAAGGGCTTGCACCCGACTGATCAAGAACTGAAGGCCTTTTACGATCGCAATAAGGCCTCTTACAACAACGCCATTCCCGAAAAGCGCAAGATCAAATACGCGATCGTGGATATGGGCAAAGTGTCAGCCCAGACCCCTGTGACGACGCAGGATCTCCAGGCCTATTACGACCAGCATCGCGACGAGTATCGCCTGCCCGAACAAGTCAAGGTCAGTCACATCCTGATTAAGACGCCGCTCCCGGCCGCAGATGGCAAAGTCGATGACAAAGCCGTCGAGGCCGCTCGTGTTAAGGCGGAAGACGTGCTCAAGCAGGTCAAGGCCGGCGGCGACTTCGCGAAACTCGCGGAAAAATACTCTGACGATCCCGGCAGCGCGAAGAATGGCGGCTCGCTCGGTCTCATCGGCCGCGGACGCACCGTCCCCGAATTTGAAAAGGCCGCATTCTCTCTGCCGAAAGGCCAGATCAGCGATCTCGTGAAGAGTAGTTACGGCTACCACATCATTCGTGTGGACGACAAACAAGATGCCCACATGAAGACACTGGAAGAAGTGAAAGGTGACATCGAACCAATCTTGAAGCAACAGAAAGCCCAGCGCGCTGCTGAAAACGCCGCCAATGCGCTTGTCAAACAGGCACGTGCAGATGGACTGGACAAGGCTGCAGCCGCTCAAGGTATGGCCGTCGTAACAACTGACTTTGTGGGAAAAGACGCAAATCTTCCCGGCATCGGGAGTTCGCCTCAGTTCATGGAGGCGATCTTTATGGCGCGCGAAAAAGCTCCTGTGGATTCCGTCGCCTTTCCGCAGGGTTTCGCAGTTTACGAAGTGGAAGGCGTGAAGCCTCCAGCGACTCCTACCTTTGACGAAATTCGGCCGCGCGTGGAAAGCGAATTCAAGAACGAGCGCGCCGGGGTGCTGCTTTCCCAAAAAACACAGGAACTCTCTGACCGTGCAAAAGCATCTCATGATCTGAAAAAAGCAGCCAAGGAACTTGGCGCCACCGTGAAGACCAGCGAACTCGTTCTTCCCGACGGCCAAGTGCCGGACATCGGATCAATGGCAGGCGCGGCAAGCGTAGTCTTTACCATGAAGCCCGGTGACATCAGTGCGCCAGTGAATCTTGGCGGGTCGGGCGCGGTGCTATCCGTGGTCCAGAAGCAAGACCCCACAGACGCCGAATTCGCGGAAAAGAAAGACCAGATCCGCGACAGCCTTATCCAGACTCGCGAAAATGAGCAGTTCGGGCTTTTCGTGAACAACCTTCGGCAGCAGATGGAGAAGGCAGGCAAAATCAAAATCAACGAGAAGGAAATGAAGGGTCTCACCCGCTCCGCTCCTGGCGAAGAGGGCATGTAAAAGGCAGGACAGTTTTAGATCGCGATGGCTGTCGTTCCGGACCAACACAAGACTCTCGGGATGGCAGCTATTTTTTTGAACTGAAGTTCTACATTGCGCGTCAGGATCGTACCCATGTCATTTCCGCGAGCCGCTGGAATCCTGCTGCACCCAACATCGCTGCCATCGCGCGGTGGAATCGGGGACCTCGGGCCAGCCGCTTACGAATTCGCCGATTTTCTCGCTGCGGCCAAACAGGCGCTGTGGCAGATCCTGCCCTTTGGTCCAATCGGTTACGGATACTCCCCTTACTCCTCCACCTCCGCGTTTGCAGGAAACCCTCTCCTCATCAGCCTGGAGCGGTTGGTTGAACACGGATGGCTTGACCGTGCGCGTGTTAGTGGCCTCACAGCAGAAGTGAAGGCGGTTAACTACGAGACGATTTTTCGCGCAAAAATGCCGCTGCTGTTTGAGGCGGCCCGAACCTTTGTTACATCCGCGTCGGGCAACGCGCGGGCTCGTTTCGACGCCTTTTGCCAGGATGCCAGTTGGTGGCTCGATGACTTCGTTCTCTTCGATGCATTGCGGGCGCGCTATCGTCTCGAGTCTTGGAACGGTTGGCCCGCGGAGTTGATGCGTCGCGAACCCTCTGCGATCGCGAGGGTCAGGGACGAGCTTTCGCGAGAACTGGATATTCGCCGCGCCGTCCAATTTGCTTTCTTTGAACAATGGGGCGCGCTACGAGCCTACTGCGCTGACCGTTCCGTCCGTGTTGTCGGCGATATCGCAATTTTCCTCAACTTTGATAGCGCTGATGTCTGGACCCATCCTCATTTATTCCATCTCGATAAAAACCTCGCTCCCGAAGTGGTTGCAGGCGTCCCCCCCGATTATTTCAGCAAGACCGGCCAGCGCTGGGGAAGTCCGCTTTATCGATGGGACGTGATGAAACAGGACGGATATCAATGGTGGATCTCGCGGATGCGCTGGGCTACCCGCACGTGTGACTACATTCGTCTCGACCATTTCCGCGGATTCGAACAGTACTGGGAAATCCCGGGCGCCGAGGAGACCGCTGTTAATGGCAAGTGGGTCGACGGCCCGAAGGATGACTTGTTCTTGAAGCTTCGTGAAGCTTTAGGAGGATTGCCGTTTTTTGCCGAAGATCTCGGTTACATCACCCCCGAAGTCCATGCGTTGCGCGAGCGTTTAAAAATCCCCGGCATGGCTGTCATGCAATTTGGTTTCGGGGACGTTGGTGCGCACATGTATTTGCCGCATACATTCACTTCGGACAAGGTTGTATACACCGGCACGCATGACAATGACACGCTTGTGGGCTGGTGGCAGACTGGCGCGTCCGAGCAAGAGCGCAAGTACGCGAAATCCTACTTCGGAGAGTGCGAAGACGGTATCCATTGGGCGATGATTCGCGCCGCACTCGGCTCCGTCGCGAGCATAAGCGTGGTGCCGATGCAAGACGTGCTTGGCTTGGGCAGTGAAGCGCGGATGAATGTGCCAAGCTCGAATAACGGAAATTGGCAATGGCGTTACAAGCCAGGCGTTCTCACTGACGCACTCGCCCGCAAACTCGCAGTGCTGTCGGAAGTCACTGACCGCATCCCCGTCGCGTTACCGTCACGCCCGTCTAAAGATTTTGTCGCGTGAGTTTTCTGCGCCTCACGCATCTTTGACTGGCGCCGAACGATGGTTCGTCCTGCTAGCATGCTTTCTGCATGAAAGCAGGCAACTACCAACCCGATGCGCGCACGTTTCAAAGGCGCTTACGTCATTGGTATGACGCAAACCGACGAGACCTGCCATGGCGCAAGACGCGCGATCCCTACCGCGTGTGGCTGTCGGAAATCATGCTGCAGCAGACCCGGGTAAACGCCGTTCTCGATCACTATCGCCGTTTTCTCGAGCGGTTTCCAAACATCGAGGCTCTCGCGGCAGCGCCGCTCGTCTCTGTCCTCGCGGCCTGGAGCGGGCTCGGATACTATCGTCGAGCGCGCATGCTGCATCAGGCGGCACAGAATGTGGTTCAAGGAAACGGTGCCCAATTTCCTTCGACCTCCAAAGAGCTGCTCTCTCTCCCTGGCATCGGACGCTACACCGCTGCGGCGATCGCCAGCATTGCTTTCGATGAGTCGATCGCCGTCGTTGATGGCAACGTCGAGCGTGTTCTCGATCGTCTTCTCGGTCGCAAACTTAATCAGATGGAAGTCTGGGCAGAGGCGCAATCACTGCTTCCCCCCGACCGCCCCGGTGATTTCAATCAAGCGATGATGGAATTGGGTGCGACCGTATGCACTCCTCGCGCCCCACAATGTCTAATATGTCCGGTTAACGAGTTGTGTGCCACGCGTGGCGAGGGATCGTTCGAAAAAAAGTCATCGAAGCAAACTAAGCGCGAGGTTCACTATGCGCTCGATCTGAGAAAAGAGCGCGTGCTCCTCGTCCAACGATCGAAGGACTCGTCCCTCATGCCGAGCATGTGGGAGTTGCCCGAGGTACAACCCGAATCAAACGGCGCCAAAATCGCATTCACTTTGCGCCACTCCATTACCGTGACTGACTACGTCGTGCGCGTAAGCCACCAGAGATTTCCTAAATCGCGAGAAGGGAAGTGGGTGCGACTTGAAGCCTTGCCAGATCTGCCTCTGACCGGGCTGGCCAGGAAAATACTGAAAGCCGCAAAGGCCATGTGATCCGCTGACTTCCAGCGGCCCCTCGCGCCTCAGCAACCAGTTGGCTGATCCAGTGATCTAAAATAGCGTGACCAAATGAAGTGGCTTACGAAGATGTTCGGAGGACAGGACGACATGGCTGCTCTCAAGGCCGGGGCCAAGGCGCCCGATTTCACGCTCTCCACGCTCGATGGCAAACCTTTCTCACTGGCTCAAAAACTGTCGGAAGGGCCGGTCGTACTCGCATTCTTCAAAGTGTCGTGCCCAGTCTGCCAGTATGCCTTCCCGTTTCTTGAACGGCTTCACAAGGCGTACGGCGACCGAGGCGTGAAGGTCATCGGTGTTTCGCAAGATAACAAGTCGAATACCGCGGCCTTCATGAAGCAATTCGGCATCACGTTTCCTGTGCTGCTCGACCCAGCCGATTCTTTCACCGTGTCGAACAACTATGGCCTGACGAACGTTCCAACTGTTTTCTGGATTAACACCGACAGCGAAATCGAGACGTCCAGTGTCGGTTGGATCAAGGTCGACTTCGAGCAAATCAATCGCATGATGGCTGAGCACCTTCATGCGACGCCGAGTGCGGTGTTTCAACCCGGCGAGGATGTGCGCGACTTCCGCTCTGGTTGAAGCTCCAAAAACTAACCCGCGGTCGCGGGACAAAGCCTGATAGCAAGAGGTGCACCAAGAAAAGAGGGCCGGTTGTCTCGATGCCCACGTCACTGCATGCCCAGGAACCCCACTCGTGACGCCCCATCTCGCACCTTTGCCGTACAATGGAAATTCTTCCAATCACTATCTAACCGTTTTTAGGAGCCCTTTATCTATGTGGAAGAGTTTACTGACCTCCGTGGCAATTCTTGTGTCTGTCTCAGCATTGTCCCAGACGAAGCCAGCCGCGGAACCGACTGCCACGCGTATGCCCTCCGCTGCATTTGCGGCAATGCAGGGAATCAGCCCCGATCGCATTCGCGCAAATACGCGTTTCCTGTCCCACGATCTGCTCGAGGGCCGTGGTACCGGACAGCGCGGCGGAGACATCGCGGCCGAATACATCGCAACGCAGTTTGCGACGTATGGGCTGAAACCGGCTGGCGACAAGGGATCTTATATGCAGCGCGTACCAATGGTCGGAATCACCACTCTTCCTGAAACTCGCTTTGCGCTCACCGGCCCCGGAAGTGAGACAAAAGATCTGAAGTATCTCGACGAATACGTTGCGTACGATCAAACTCAACAGGCTGCGGCCGACGTCAACGCCGACATCGTCTTCGTAGGTTATGGAATCGAAGCTCCCGAATACGGTTGGGACGACTACAAAGGTGCCGACGTTAAGGGCAAGGTTCTCCTCATGCTCGTGAATGAACCGAGCACCGACGATCCCAAATTTTTCAAAGGGCGCGCACTCACTTACTACGGTCGATGGACTTATAAATACGAAGAAGCCGCGCGCAAGGGTGCGGTCGGCGCCATTCTCATTCACCGCACCGATATGGCCAGCTATGGCTGGGACGTCGTGCGCAATTCAAACTCGGGTGAGAAGTCCTATCTCGAACTCGACGGCACTCCGAAATTAAAAGTTGCGGGTTGGGTGCAACTCGCTGTCGCGGCGGATCTGGTAAAAAAATCGGATCTTGACCTCGACAAATTGATGTCCGATGCACGCACGCGCGATTTCAAGCCCGTTCCATTGCAGACCAAGCTGGTTGCACACATGGTGAGCAAGGTCCGGCCGTTCGCGTCGAACAATGTGATTGCAATCCTGCCCGGGTCCGATGCAAAACGAAAAGACGAAGCGGTGATGTTCTCCGCGCACTACGATCATCTCGGCATTCGTCCCGATATGTCCGGCGATAACATTTACAACGGCGCCGATGACAACGCGACCGGATGCGCGATCCTGCTCGAATTAGCTCACGCCTACAGCCAGGCCGCGCAGAAGCCGGCGCGCTCAATCCTCTTCGCGTCTGTGACGGCCGAAGAGCAAGGACTGTTGGGTTCAGAGTATCTCGGTAAACATCCGCCCATTCCCGCAGGAAAAATTACCTTAGGTCTTAATTTCGACGATGTCCCGCCACTCGGTTCCCCCGAAGAAGTAGAAGTCTCAGGAGCCGAACGCACCACTTTCTTTCCCATCGTCCAAGCCGTGGCGAAGGAGTTTCGCCTGGACATTCGTCCTGACGCCCGGCCCGAAGCGGGACATTTCTACCGTTCGGATCACTTCAGTTTCGCGCGCGTCGGAATTCCGGCGTTCTCCGTGAATCAGGGAATGAAATTCAAGGGTCACGATGAAGCGTGGGGCCTCGCACAAGCTGCGGAATATACAGACAAGCACTATCACCAACCGAGCGATGAGTACCATCCCGAGATGGATTTCACCGCGGACGCGGCAATGGCCCGCTTCGGATTCGCTCTCGGATGGGAAGCCGCTTCTCTACCCAAACTAGTTGGTTGGGAAAAAGGCGACGAATTTGAAAAAGCAAGGCTGGGAGGAAAGTAGGTCCGGTTCCTTCAGTGCTCGAATTCTCTAGAGTGCGCATTTTCTAAAGATCTAGATTTTCATGAAGGCGTCATCCCGAAGACCGCACGTGCTCTTCAGCGTGGCGAGGGATCTGGTGCACAACATCGCAGAACTTCGAAAAACAGATTACAGACGAAATACCGCTACGAGCCCGACCGCGTACTTTTTCTTGTCAAGCCCCTAAAAACGCCTAATTTCCCGCAACTCCATCACAACACAAGAAATATAAACTCTTCACCCATGTCCCATTTTCCCTACGCCAGTTGATATTCTGATAATAAGGGGACTAGTTGGAGCGTACCGTCGTGACCCGGGCATAACCACACGGCGCTTGTTGGACACCAGACCTGCGGGAGACTGAACCAGACAACTGTGCGGGAATCCCCTCTCCGCCCCTAGGGCTCCGGAGCTATGACTCGCGGTAGGAGTGATCACTCCATTTACCTTTTTAACGAAGGTAGAAAGAAGCAAAGAAGGAAGAGCAGAGAAGTACAAAAGCAGATAGAACAAACAAGAGAAGCAAGACCTAACAAGCGAAGAAACAACACGCTACGCGGAAAACGAACGATCAATACTAAAAAACACTGATCGATTCGAGTGAAGAGAGACTAAACACGGAACGCAGTCGACCGACTTTGCGTGCCGGAACGAACGAACCGGCGTCTCATCGTTGTCAGTTTTTTTGACGAACCAATCCAAGCTGGGAAGAACTGCGCCTCGACGCTACTTCGTCTCAATCTCGCCCACCCCGACGATCTTCGAGTCGGCGCCAAACTTCTTGTAATCCCGAAATGTCACGTCCGTCGCGACGTCCACGTTCTTGAGCAGCGCAACCTTCGCATCGATCTTCACAGCCACGTGTTTCGGCAACCACACTTCGTCATTCACTCGTGTCTGATCAACAGAAATTCGCGAGCCCTTATGCAGCCGCGCAATCACAAAACCAAATGACACGGTGTCGATGCATTCTGCATCGAGCCTCACCCATTGTCTTTCCGCCACATCAATCCAGATTCGAAATCGAAATTTTGGCAGGATCTTTGCTTCTTTGCGCCGCGGCTCATACCCCGAGCGCGGTTCGGCATCAATCACGTAGGCATTGCGGCCCTGGAGATCTTCGGTGCCAACCATTCGGAAGTCATACGCGTCCGCTACTTCTGCGACGAACTGGCGGCCCTCCTCGCGTTCTTTCGCCTGCTTGGCAAGACGTTTTCTGCGATCGTCGTCGTCTTCGTTCTTGTGCTTCTCGATAATCTTCTGGATGTTCTGTTCTTCTTTCGAAGCATCTTTCGCAGACAGGGGCTGATCATTCTTTCCAACCAGGCGCTTCACCTGCTCGTCATAGAGCACCATTACTTCATAAGTCTTCGTCTCAGTCGACTTCACGTTGCCTTTGCCATCGAGCTGTTGCTCGACTTCTCGTTGGACGTAGGTGTAATTCCGCTGCTTCCTGTCGTTCTCGATGTCTTTTTCGGCAACCTCGCGGATCAGTCCCTTGATCTGTTCGTTCGATAAGGACCCTGTAGTCGTCGGGCCAGAATCAGCAGACGGGGACTGTTGCATCGGCGCTTGTTGTGCCCGTGCCGCGAAGGCGAGTCCGGCGCAGAGGATAAGGCCAGCCCAATAAGAGCGAGAAAGTCGCATAACAATTCCAGTGTACGTAATTCGCAGACGGATTGTTTCGCAGTGCGAGCCGACCGGCGTCGTTTATTTCTCCGCGCGATCTAGGCAGCCTGCGCGGAACGAACGATCATCCAGGCGATGAAGTCTGCGGGCTTGCGCTTTCGAGATCAGAGAAAAATGTCGGATATCGAACAAATATTCCGCAATGAACCAGAGTTCTTTGTCAGTCGTCATCCATTGAAGGTGATCGAAGCGCTTCAAGTTCACAGGCACAGAGAAACGGCGCAGGGTCCGCTCGCGCCGAAGATTGAAATACGTATCGAAATAACTCATCGCCAGCTCTCGAAGCGTGCGATAGACCGGTTCGCGATACCGGCAGCCTGTGTAGTTTGATTTTGCAATCGATCCCCAATGGCCGTTGATTTTGTAAATTGCGACTACGTGATCCGTATCGTGCTCAGCTTCGAGATCGAATATCAAGGCTGGATAACCGTTGGCTCGAAGAGCGGCCGCGGCCAGCGTGGCGCCTTCAAAACAGTGCGAAGTTTCCTCCTTCAGCACTCTTCGCGGAGACCACCCCGTGTCCGCCAAGTGGTAAGGCATCTCGTCGAGATACTTCTGGATGCCGTACGGAGATTTCAAACTGCGCAACTTGCGCAGCTCAAATGGTGTGAATTCATCAAGAGGATTGGCTTTGCCCATTGGGTGATCGCAGTGTAAAGGAAGAGGATGTACGGCAACAGTAATGGCTGCGAGTCTACCCAAACAGCTCGCTTAACTCTCGTGGAGTGTCGATAAGCACGTCCGGGCGAGGCGTCTCAAGCGTGTGCGGAGCAAAACCGTATGTCACTCCACATGTCCAAAGTCCAGCGTTCACCCCCGTCAGCGTATCGTTTGCGGAGTCCCCGATCATCAGTGTCTCTTCGGGCTTTGAGACTGTCTCTTGCAGAATTTTCAGCGCGCCTTCCGGATCGGGTTTCTTTGTCGCGAAACTGTTCCCGCCATAAATGCGAACGAAATAATCTCCGAGCCCAAGCGCATGCGTGATGTCACGAGAGGGGTTGACCGGTTTGTTCGACAAAATCGCCATCTGTCGTTGAAGTCCATTGCGCGGCGCTGCGATGGTGGCCAGCGCCTCAGGGATGCCATCGTAGATCACCGTGTGGTCGAGCTTGTGGATGCGGTAGTAGCCTAGAAAATAGTCCAGCGCTTTCTGGAGCAGCGGTTCGCTCACATCATTTCCCAGCGCGCGTCGCACTAACATGGGCGCGCCGTCACCGACATACGTGGCAATCAAGTCGCCGGGCAACTCGGGCCGTTGAAAGTTGCGCAGCATGGCGTTGATCGACTGGATCAAGTCCATGCGGGAATCAATGATCGTGCCGTCAAGGTCAAAAATGAGCAGGCGAATCTTGTGCGGATCAAACTGGCGGTGAAATCGAATCATGAGCGCTGCGTTCAGAATAAACGATTGCAAGGGGCATATCGGCCGCCCGCCCTTCAGCAGCTGGCCTTGGTCAATTGCGATTCGGCCGTCGGCATGAGGCGATCCGCAAACCTTCGGGCTGGGACTTGGCTGTTGAATTCTCCAGGCAGCGTGTGCGCCGCTAACTGACGTGTACTCAATATCATCCGATGCCCTCCCGAGTTTTAAAACAGCGTGCCCATTCCCAAGTGAACATTTACAATAGCGACAGGACTCCTCCCAAAACCACCAACGGGGAACTGGATGGCGACGACTAAAACTGATCCCAAGCTGGCCGGTGCACTCGAGGTCGATTCCAACAACAAAAAGTCCAGGAAGCATTACGAAGGGCTGAGTCGTGACCAGCTCATCGAGGCTTACCGGCTAATGCACACCTCGCGACGCGTGGACGATCGGGAGATCCTGCTGAAGCGCCAGCAGAAAATCTTTTTCCAGATTTCAGGCGCCGGGCACGAAGCGATCGGTGTCGCTGCGGGATTTGCCCTCAAGCCCTCGTACGACTGGTTCTATCCGTACTATCGTGACCGGGCCCTCTGCCTGGCGCTCGGCGCGACTCCTCATGAAATGCTGTTGCAAGCGGTCGGCGCAGCGGATGATCCGGCTTCTGGCGGACGGCAGATGCCGTCACACTGGGGATACCAGCGGCTGAATGTCGTCACTCAGTCCTCGCCAACCGGTACACAAATTCTACAAGCAGTGGGATGCGTGGAGGCTGGACGCTATCTTGCGCAACATCCGAAAGCCGCCGAGAAGCACGACGGCGACTATCGTCAGTTCAAGGATGTGAAGTTTTATGGCGACGAAGTCACCTACGTATCGCTTGGCGATGGCACAACGAGCGAAGGCGAATTCTGGGAGGCGCTGAATACGGCGTCTAACAAACGGCTGCCGATTATTTTTGTTGTCGAAGACAACGAGTACGCGATCTCCGTACCCGTCGAAGTGCAGACCGCCGGCGGTAATATCTCGCGCCTCGTTTCCGGTTTTCCTAATTTTCATTTCGAAGAAATTGATGGCACCGATCCGGTTGCAAGCTATGGCGCATTCAAGCGCGCGACCGCGTACTGCCGCGCCAATGAAGGTCCGTCATTCATTCATGCGCACGTCATCCGTCCGTATTCGCATTCGCTCTCGGATGATGAGCGGTTGTACCGTCCTGATAGCGAGCGACAGAGAGATGCGCAGCGCGATCCGGTGACGCGCATGCAGATGTTTCTCTTGCGCGAGGGCATCCTCGACGAGAATGGCATCAACAAGATTGAAAAAGAAGTTGAAGAGCAGATGCAGATTGCAGTCGACCGCGCGCTCGAAGCAGCGTTCCCGCAACCTGACTCGATCATGAACTTTGTGTACTCGCCGGATCTCGATCCGACCTCGTCCGTGTTCGAGACGCAGCCGGCGTTTGCCCCGCCTGAGCCCGCGACAGAGGCTAAAGCGGGAGAGTCTAAGAAGTCTGTGGCATCCATGCCGAAGACGATGGCGGACCTGATCAACACTACGCTGCGCGACGAGATGCGGCGCGACGAGCGAATCGTGATCTTCGGCGAAGACGTGGCGGATTGCAGCCGCGAAGAGTATCTGAAACAGAAACTCATCAAGGGCAAGGGCGGAGTTTTCAAGCTCACGTCTGGCTTGCAAATGGAGTTTGGTTCCGATCGCGTCTTCAACTCTCCCCTGGCGGAAGCGAACATTGTCGGACGCGCGACCGGCATGGCGACACGCGGGTTGAAGCCGGTGGTCGAAATCCAGTTCTTTGACTACATCTGGCCTGCGATGATGCAGTTGCGCGACGAGCTGCCGTTGATCCGGTGGCGTTCGAACAACGCATTTTCCGCTTCGACAGTGATCAGGGTTGCAATCGGTGGATACCTGACTGGCGGCGCAATTTATCACTCGCAGTGCGGCGAAAGCATCTTTACTCACATTCCGGGGCTGCGGGTCGTGTTTCCTTCGAACGCGCTCGATGCGGCAGGGCTGTTGCGCACCGCGATCCGATGCGATGACCCGGTGCTATTTCTCGAACACAAACGTTTGTATCGCGAGACGTATGGACGCGCCCCCTACCCGGGGCCGGACTACATGGTTCCGTTCGGAAAAGCCAAAGTTGTGCAGGTGGGCAGCGATCTAACGGTCATTACCTATGGCGCAGTTGTTCCACGCGCCTTGCAGGCGGCGCAGAAACTTGAGCGCGAACATGGCGTCAAGGTTGAGCTGATCGACTTGCGAACGCTGAACCCGTTTGACTGGGATACCATCGCAGCTTCCGTTTCGAAAACGAACCGCGCACTCGTGGCCTACGAGGACTCGCTGAGCTGGGGCTATGGTGCAGAGATCGCTGCACGAATTGCTGACCAGTTATTCGATCGCCTCGACGCACCGGTGCGCCGTGTGGCAGCGAAAGACGTGTTCGTGGCGTACCAGCCAATTCTCGAGAACGCCATCCTCCCACAGGCAGCAGATTTGTTCCGAGGGATGAAAGAGCTGGCCGAGTACTGATTGGCCGCTGTTCGCTGGTACCGCTTCGGTCGTGAAGACTTTATCGTAACTTGCTTTTCACACTTCGTCCGCCCCCGCCGCCTCGAATTGCGTCCAGAGCCATCGGCCCTGCTCCGAAAAGGATCAGTGTGAAAGCCATCGCCGCCAGCGCCATCGGCAATTCGTAGCCGCCCTTCAGGCCGTGGTGCCACTCTACCTTGATGATGATGACAAGCATTTCAATCACGACTGCGAGAGAGAAACAGCGCGTGAAAATTCCAAGAATGAGAGCCATCCCGCCGAAGAACTCTGTGGCGGTCGAAAGGTACGCCATCCACCACGGCAAGCCGAGGCTGCCAACGAACTGTGCATGGCCGTGGAACCCGCCACCAAGCACTTTTGGATATCCGTGGACGATGAGGATGATGCCGAGCACCAGACGAAGCGCGAGCAAAGCAAGTGGCTGAAGACGATCTAAGTAACGCAAGGGCCCTCCATTTCGATAGCTGGACAGATTAACGCAATCGCCGCCATTCGCACGAGAGTTGACTACAAAGAAGATGAGACTAATGTTGACGTTCCACTTTACGCGGTCTTTGCAATTTGCTTTTCGCGGCGCAGGCGCGCTACGACCAGGCGAATGTCATCGAAGGTGATTTCGACAGGAAGCGCCTCCTTTAACGGCTTTAGCCATTGTGTTCCGTGTTGGGCGCAGGCGACTTCGATTTGAGCGCGGCGGCCAGCGTCCACCCAAGTGTCATCGAAGGGAACATCTCCGCTTTCGACGAGGCACGCGACGGCGTTGATGACGGTCGTGAACTGTCGTTCCCTCAACTTCGCGATTTCGTCAAAAGTGCGTCCTTCCTGCAGCAGACGCAATGTCTCCGCCGCAGCATTGGTTGCGCTGCCACGAGGCGTTGCGGCTCGTGCACCTTCTTGGAACCGGCGTATCGCTTCAAGAATCTGACTGCCGTAAAGTTCCGACTTGCGTTCTCCGATGCCTCTGATTTCCTGCAACTCCGCGAGTGTGGTGGGCGGTTTCGAGCAGAGTTCGTCGAGCGATGAATCGTGCATCACGACGAATGACGGCACACTCTGTTCCTGTGACGTGCGCCGCCGCCATTCCTTCATGTACTCACGCAACTCTGGGTTCGCAGTCGGCGCGGATGCGGGGGAAACGTATCCGGCGGGCAAAGAATATTTCCTGCGGCGTGTAGCGGAAACGGTCGCTCCGAACTGGAGCCACGGAGGCAGGCATCCGCAGAAGTCGCAAGAATCGCAGGTTGTCCATTTAGGAGTCTCGCCAAAATGCAGACAGATCTGGCGATGACGGCACGCGTTGGACTCAACGAAATTCTTGATCTGGTGATAACGCTGCCAGGCGCGATCTTTTTCCTCGGCGTCGCCGATTTGAGCGATGAAGTAAGCAAGCAACCCTGCGTCTTTCTTTCTCCAAAGCAAAACGCAATCTGAGGGCTGACCATCGCGGCCAGCACGGCCAGCCTCCTGGTAGTACTGCTCGAGCGACTTGGGGAGGGACAAATGAATGACGGCGCGGACGGAGGCCTTGTTGATTCCGAGCCCAAAGGCGATGGTTCCGACGAGAACCCGGACTTCGTCGGAGGTCCATTTTTCCTGGTTGCGGCGACGCTGCTGGGCTTCCATCTGCCCGTGATACGCAACGGCGGGTATGCCCTGGTCGGCCAGATAGTCGACTGTCTCTTCTACCTCTGAAATCGTGGGGGCGTACACGATGATGTTGCCCTCACGGTAGTGGTTTAGTGCACGCAGCAGAGCAGGTCGCTGGTCAGTCGTGTCAGTCTGTCGAACGATGTAACGCAGATTCTTACGATGGAAGCTCGCGATGTAGCGGTCAGGCGCGCGCAATTTAAGTTGGGCGAGGATGTCGTGCCTCACTTGGCGCGTCGCGCTGGCGGTGAAGGCCGCAATTGGCAGCGTGGGAAAGTTTGTCCGTAGCGAACTGAGCTGCCGATACTCGGGGCGGAACTCGTGCCCCCATTCGGAAATGCAATGGGCCTCGTCGATCGCGAAGAAGGCGATGGGGACTTGCTTGAGCCACGAGATTGTCTCCGGTTGCGAGAGTCGCTCGGGAGAAAGGTAGAGCAGTCGATAGGAGCCGCCGACAGCCTCGCGCATGATGCTTGTCTGTTCGGAGCGCGGCATGGCGCTATTGATGGCTGCGGTCGGGATTCCCATCTGTAGAAGTTGCGCAACCTGATCCTGCATGAGCGCGATAAGCGGCGAGATGACGATCGCTGTCTTGCCGAGCAGGGCGGCGGGAAGCTGATAACAGAGCGACTTGCCGCCTCCGGTCGGCATGATCACGCAGGTGTCTTTTTGAGCGAGCAAGCTGCGAACGATCTCTGCCTGCAGGGGCAGGAAGGAATCGTATCCCCAGTAGCGTTTGAGAGTGGGCAGAAGCAGTTCGTCAGGGCTCACAAGAGAACCTTAGGGGCGGCAACTCCAGCATTCTGTGACGATTGAACAGACGAATCGGTCATAATCCGGCAAAACACCGAACAGGTCAGACGACACCAGACTAATTCAGAGGGCGCCTGTGGGAATTCGTTGAAAAAGAAGGGGCATTCGCGGTAGTGCCGGTACCTCCGTACCGTCTCTAGTACTTCAGTTACTTTCCACGCAGTGACCCGGCCTCGAACGCATAAGAACTACATCCTATAGTATCGCTCCAATCTTACATACAACATATAGGCACGGCATGCAACTACGTGCCGGGTCATTTCCAGAAAACAGGCATAAAACCCAATAAAACACGGAAATTCGCTTCGAGGCGGGGCTTTTCCGGGTTGAGATATGCTCGGCTCACTGAAATTCACTCGAACACGAAACTGAGCGAGGAATTTCCTCCTACGGTTCCTCTCAAACGCCGCCAAGAGCGGAGGGAAGAGAGGGTTGATTCTGTGGAGGGGACACTGAATATGGCCGACTCAAGAGAAGTGATGAACATTCGCCAGGCGTCGCAATACCTGGGGGTCAGTCCGGACACTTTGTACAAGTACGTCGGGGAGCAGAAAATCCCCGCCTTCAAGCTGGGCAATCGTTGGCGCTTCAAGAAGTCGAAGCTCGACGAGTGGATGGAAGAGAAGTCGAACCAGATGGAGACGAAGGGCAAGAAGAAACCGAAGGCAGCCGTAAAGGCAGCCGGGTCACTGTAACGAAATATTGCCGGCATAAGCCGGCGCTACAAAAGGCGGGCACATGTTTGGATTCGGATCGAAAACGATTGTTGGTCTGGATGTGGGCTCCTCGAGCATCAAGGCGGTGGAGCTGAAGAAGGGCCGCAACGGCATCGAAGTGGCGCACCTTGGTCTGGAGCCGCTGGCTCCGGATATCGTCGTCGATTCGATGATCGTGGACTCGGGGACGGTATCGAGCGCGATTTCGAAGCTGTTCGCAGACAACGCCATCAAGACGAAAGCGGTCGCGACGGCGGTGAGCGGACACTCTGTGATCGTGAAGAAAATTTCGCTGCCTTCGATGAGCGACCAGGAACTGGCCGAAACGATCCAGAAAGAAGCCGCCCAGCACATCCCGTTCGATCTGGGGGATGTGAACCTCGACTACCAGATTCTGTCTGAAGACGCGGGCAGCCCGCAAATGGATGTGCTTCTCGTGGCCGTCAAGAAGGACAAGATTCTGAACTACACCAACGTACTCTCGATGGCCGGCAAAACCCCGGCTATTGTGGACATCGATGCCCTGGCGCTGCAGAACTGCTATGAGTACAACTACGAGCCCGCGCCGGGACAAGTGGTGGCACTTTTGAATCTGGGCGCGAGCGTGATGAATATCAACATCGTGAAGGGCACGACGCCCTTGTTCCCGCGCGACGTCAGCGTTGGAGGACACCAGTACACGGACTCGCTGCAGAAAGAACTCGATTTGAGTTTCGACGATGCAGAGTCGCTGAAGCTGGGACGCAAGGTAGGAACGGTCAGCGAAGACGCAAAGACGCCGATCCTGCAGCAAGTGACCGAAATTATCGTGCTCGAGATCCAGAAGACATTCGACTTCTTCCGCGCGAGCGCGGCGGGAGAGCACATCGAGAAGATTTACCTGGCGGGTGGTTCCTCGAAAGTGCCGGGGCTGGTCGAAGCCTTGCGGCAGGAGTTCTCGATGCCGGTAGAACTGTTCAATCCGTTCCAGAAGATTACGCCTCCGGTCGAAGGGCTGGGCGCGGAGCTGGTGGAACAGAATGCCGGGCAATTGGCCGTAGCCGTAGGTTTGGCCTTGAGGAGTTTTGAAAACCTATGATCCGAATCAATCTGCTGGGAGCGCCGAAACCGAAGAGCAAGAAGGCGTCCGCGTCTTCGATGCCCTCGGTCGACATGGGCGAAGTAGGATCGCCTCTGCTGAAAGTGATTGTGTGCCTGCTGTTAGCTGGTGTGCTCAACGGAGCGTACTGGATGCAGCTCGACAAGCAGAAAAAGTCGATCGCCATCAAGATGGAACAGGCCGAACAGAAAAACCGTGAGCTGGCGGATGTAAAGGCGCGATATCTCGAACGCCAACGGCAAGCGGAAAACTACAAGCGGCGGGTCGATGTCATCGATCAACTGCGTTCGAACCAGAGCGGTCCAGTCAACCTGCTGGCGATGGTTGGCGAGACCATCAACAACACGGAAGCGGTCTGGCTCAACAACGTAAAAGACCAGGGCGGAAGCGTCGATATCGAAGGCATGGCGCTGAGCGCAGATGCGGTGGCGAACTTGATCTCGAACCTTCAGAAGACGGGTTACTTCAAGAACATTGAGATCAAAGAAGCTGCCCAAGACGAGACGGTCAAGGACATGCAGGCATTTCAATTTTCGTTGACTTGCGAAAAGGCGAAGTCCTAGGCGAAGAGGCGAACGAATATGGCAAACATTGGGGAAATGTCGGGGCCGAAGCAATGGGCGGCGCTGCTCCTGGGAGCAGTGGTGCTGACTGCGGCGCTCTACTTCACGGTTTTCAAGACGCAGCGCGAAGCCAATGCGGCATCGCAGCAGAAGCTTGATACCAAGCTGCGAGAGAACGCTGAGTTGGAAGCGTATCGCCCGAAGCTGGCCGAAATCGAGCGGCAACTGGCCAGTTTGAAACAACAGCTTGAGATCGAGCGGCGGATCGTGCCCGACGAGAAAGAAGTCGATGGCTTCATGCGGATGCTGAGCGGGGAAGCTCGCAAGGCCGGCATTGAAATCCGACGTTACACGGCAAAGCCCGCCGCTTCGAAAGAGTTCTACACGGAAGTCCCGTTCGAGATCGAACTGGACGGACCGTATTACTCGATGCTCGGTTTCTTTGACCGGGTGGGCAAGCTCGAGCGAATCGTGAACGTGTCTGGGTTGCTGGTTGCTTCGACGCGCAAGCCGAGCGAAGCGAAAGCAAAGAAGACCTATCAGTACGCGCCAACGGAAACGGTGGTGGCGACGTGCACAACGACAACCTATTTCAGTCATGACCTGGAACCCCCCGCCACGACTGGCGTCAAACCGGCTCCGGTAGCCGTCAAGAAGTAAGGGAGGATGCGATGAATCTGAAGACGGGCATTCTCGTATTAGCAATGGCGGCGGGCACGGCTGCGGCGCAAAACGCAAACGTGATCCAAAACACGCGCGACAATCTGAACGCTGTGCAGAAAAAGCAGGCAAACGATTCGAACGCGGCACTGAATGGACAATCGTCGAAGCCTTCGGCTGCGGCCGCGGCTGCTCCGAAGACGGTTTCGATTCAGATTGCTCCGAAAGCGGCTGCGCCTAGTGCCAGCAAGTCTTCGGCCCCTGCAGCGGCACAGCCCAAAAAGGTTGATCCGAAAGTTTTAGCGAAGGTGAAGGCGAAGACTGCGTCACAGGTGCAGGCGAATGCGTCGGCGAAGCCGGCTGCCACAACGGCAGCGAAAGACGACAAGCCTAGCAATCCGGATTCTGTCGAGGAAAAGAAATACGCCATGAATGGCAAGCGGGATCCGTTTGTGAGCCCCGTTGTCTCGCAGGTTGGCGGGTCGGGTTGCAGCACGGGGAAAAAGTGTTTGGAGATCGGGCAGATTGCACTGAAGGGCGTTGTGCATCAGGACAGCGGATTCATCGCGGTCGTGACGAACACGCTCAACAAAGCATATTTCCTGCGCGAGAACGATCCGGTGTTCAACGGGTATGTAGTGAAGATTACAGGCGACTCGATCGTCTTCAAAGAGACGTATCAAGATCGGCTTGGGAAGTCGTTTACGAGAGAAGTTACGAAGAAGATCACGACGCCGGCCGTGTAGAAGTCCGGGACCCGTGGCAACACGGGATGGGGAAGAAACGAGTTTGAGAAACACACGCACAGGCAAGCGCCACGCGTGGGGAGAATAAGGAAATGCGAAAGCAACTGCTGGGTGTTTTCATACCGCTGCTGGTTCTGGCCCTGATGGCCGCAGCGGCTGAGACCGAGAGCGCAAGTCCTGCACGAGCAGCATTGCAGAAGCTTGCGGTCACGCGCGGCGCTGATGGCATCAGCCTGGAGATCACTGCCCGTGGGCAAGTGACACCAAAGCTGAGCTCGCTGGATTCGCCGGCGCGCCTGGTCCTGGACCTGCCAAACACCGTCATGGCGACCTCACAGAGCCACGTCGATGTTAGCAGCGAAGGCGTGAAGGGCGTCCGAGTAGGGATGGACGGTCAAAAGACGCCGACCACTCGCGTAGTCGTGGACCTTGAGAAGGCCTGCCGCTACGAGTTGGTGCCCGGTGGCGACAACAAATTTACGCTCAAGCTGTACACCAATACGGTGTCAGCGAAAGCTGAGACGAAGGCTGCGCCCAAGGCGCCGGCAGCGAAGCTGGTGATGGCTTCGGCTCCGGTCGTCTCGAAGCCAGCAGTCGTTGTGGCCAGCGCCCCGGTTGCTGAAAAGAAGCCGGCGGCAGTTGAAGCCAAGACAACGGCGTCTCCGACGGATTTCGTGTTCGTGGAACCTTCTTACAAGCCCAAAGACGAGACTGCGGCCGCCAAGCCGACGGTTGAGCCTTCGGTGAAGGCGCTCGAAGCAGCTGCAAAGTTTGCTGACAAGCCAGCCTCCGAGTTGGTAGCGATGAAGCCCAGCGCATCGCTGCAACAGGGAGCGGCCTCGCAGCCAGCGGTGAATCTTGCCGCCGAGCAAAAAGCGCAGATGACGCAGACTCCGGCGACGAGCGGTCCGAAGTACACGGGCGAGCCGATCTCAGTCAACTTGAAAGATGTAGATCTGAAAGACTTCTTCCGCCTGATCCACGAGATCAGCGGTCTGAACGTCGTACTTGATCCGAACGTGCATGGTTCCTTGACGGTCGTCCTCGACGACGTACCGTGGGACCAGGCGCTTGATATCGTTCTGAAGAACAACGATCTGGCTCGCCAGCTTGAAGGCAACGTCCTGCGCATCGCGACGGTCGAAACCTTGAAGAAGGAAGCGGATGCACGTCGCGCGCAGATTGAATCAGAAGCGTTGGCCGTGGAGAAAGTCACGATCACGCGCTTCCTGAGCTATGCGCACTCGAAAGACGTTGTTCCGACCATCAAGAAGTTCCTCACGCAGCGTGGAGATGTTATCTCCGACGACCGTACGAATGCTCTGATCATCTCGGACATTCCGAACGTCGTGCCGACGGTTGACCGACTCCTGACACAGCTGGATCGCAAAACTCAGGAAGTCGAAATCGAAGCGCGCGTAGTTGCTGCAACCCGCAGCTTCGCTCGCGACATCGGTACCCAGTTGGGCTTTGGATGGGGCAACGGAGTTGCCGCGGCCGGTGGAGCTTCGAGCGTAGGAGCCACACCGACACAGGTTGGCGGTCTGAATCCTAAATACATCGTGACGGGCGGCGGTTCCTCGACAACGGGTTCGACGATTCCATTGTTCTCGAACCTGCCCGTAACATCTCCGACAAGCGGTATCACATTACTCAACGCAACCAACAACTACCGCATTGATGCAATTCTTACGATGGCGGAATCGCGCGGGCTTCTGAAAATTCTGTCCCGTCCGCGGGTCGTCACGCAGAACAACATTCAGGCTCTGGTTCGCCAGGGCGTGCGCGTGCCGATCGTGACGCAGGCTCAGTTGGGCGGACCGCCCACCGTGACCTACGTCGACGCGTTCCTGCGCTTGACCGTGACTCCGCAGATCACCTCGGAAAACACGATCTTCCTGAACGTGGATGTGGAAAACACGACGCCTGACTTCGGCCGCACGGTGCAAGGCAACCCGACACTGATCACCCAGCAAGCTACGACTCAGGTGCTGGTCACCGATGGTGGCACGGTTGTGATCGGTGGTGTGATTCAGACCCAGAACTCGGTGAACATCGCGCAGGTTCCCCTGCTCGGCGACATCCCGGTGATGGGCAACCTGTTCAAGCGGCGGAGCGTCAGCACCTCCAATCAGGAGCTGATCTTCTTCATTACACCGCGCATCATCCAAACGTAGAACGACGTTGACGAAAGAAATCGCCGGTTTCCTCGACTGAAGAGTCGACGAAACCGGCGATTTTGCTTTTGGGGTAGACCCGGCTTTTCGCGCCAGCGCTCTGTGGTTCCCTGTCACCAGGGCGCCTTCGGCTATCACCTAAATTAATGTTCCCCCTGCTACACTCGACGCCGTGGATTACAGAAGGCGCCTGCGAAAACTCCGTATTGGGCTTGACGCGAATGGCTTCGACGCGATGGTTGTCAGCCATCTTCCCAACGTTCGATACCTAAGCGGTTTCACGGGTAGCTCAGCTGCGCTGATTGTGACTGGGACGCGAGCAGTTCTTTTCACTGACGGCCGCTACCGAGCACAGGCACGCGAAGAGGTGAAGTCCGCGAGAACCGTGATTGGGACCAAGCCACCCATAGCTGCGGCGGGAGAGTGGCTGGCCGACAATCGAAATTTATTAGGCCGGGGTCTTCTCTCGGTTGGCATCGAAGGCGAACATCTCACAGTTGCTTCTCAGAAGCGGTTGAAAGCCGAGTTGGGATCGACGTTCCGCTTGAAAGATGCGCCGCCGCTCATCGAGCAAGGGCGGATGGTGAAAGATCGAAATGAGATTGACTGCATTCGAAACGCAATCGAAGTCGGAGCGGGGCTATTCGACAGCGCGCTTGCGACAATTCGTCCTGGCACCAAGGAAATCGATGTTGCGGGAGCGATGGAGTTTGAGGCACGACGTCGCGGTGCAGAGGGGATGTCTTTCGAAACGATCATTGCTTCGGGGGCGCGATCAGCACTTCCTCACGGGCGAGCATCTCGGCAACCGATCCCGCGAGACGGGTTCGTGGTCTGCGATTTCGGTGTTATACTCGAAGGTTATTGTTCTGATCGTACGCGCACTGTGTACGTTGGAACTGCTTCCAGTGGCGCGCGCGCGTTTTACGCGGCGATTCTGGATGCGCAGCGAGCAGCAATCGAGGCGATAAAACCAGGGGCTAGTTGCGAGGCCGTAGATAGAGCGGCTCGCAAGGTACTGCAAAAAAATAAGTTGGCGCGATATTTCACGCACTCGACGGGGCATGGGGTAGGATTGGAAATCCACGAAGCTCCCCGAGTAGCTGCCGGACAGGAACAATTGTTAAAGTCCGGGATGGTGATTACTGTGGAACCGGGCGCGTACATTCCAGGACAGTGGGGTGTTCGCATTGAAGACGTGGTGGTAGTAACAGAAACCGGGTGCGAAGTACTTGCGCCCAAGCAAAAGGAATTTATAGAGGTTTAAACTACTCCGCCGGAGTGAGTTCGTTCGGCATGCCGGTTCCCAGGCTGGCACCAAGGAGTAAGAAGCGGGCCCACCCCAGACGATGAACCAAAAAGAGCTGAAGGAACTCATCGAGTTCTTAATCGAGAAAGACATCGCAGAGTTTGAATTGGAGCGCGGCGACGTCAAGGTTCGAATCAGGCGAGCTGGTGAGCCTGCTAACGCTGCCTCTTTGCCTGACACGCGATACTTCGCGATGCATCCTGCTCCTACCGCTCCCCAAATTGCAGGTATGGCGACGAGCCCAATGGCGGTTTCTCCGCCGCCGGCAGCCGCTGCGCCAGAAGAGCAGTTGCACATTGTCCGATCGCCGATCGTGGGTACGTTTTATGAGGCGCCCTCACCTGGGGCGCCACCGTTTTCAAAGGTCGGAGACATCGTGGAAGTTGGGCAGGTGCTGTGCATTGTGGAAGCGATGAAATTGATGAATGAAATTGAGTCCGACGTGGCTGGTGAAATTGTTAAGAAGCTCGTCGGAAATGGACAACCGATCGAGTACGGGCAAGAGCTGTTTGCCATCCGGGCGCGGAGCTAAGTTTCTGCCTTTATCCCAAGGCGCGCTGAGCGCGCCTTTTTGTTTGTGGTTCTAATTGCATGTTTAAAAAAATATTGGTCGCGAATCGCGGGGAAATCGCGCTGCGCATTATTTGCGCATGCAAGGAGTTGGGAATTCGCACGGTCGCAATCTACAGCGAGGCAGACCGGAATTCCCTCGCAGTACGATTTGCCGACGAGGCAATCTGTATTGGACCGCCGCAGCTCGCTCAGAGCTATCTGAATATTCCAGCCGTGATCAGCGCCGCCGAAATCGCGAATGTCGACGCGATTCATCCCGGGTACGGGCTGCTGTCAGAGAACGCTAATTTTGCCGAGGTTTGCGAAACCTGTGGCATCAAGTTCATCGGTCCTCCTCCAGAGGTGATTCGTCTGATGGGCGAGAAGGAAAAGGCGCGCGCAGCGATGAAGAAGGCAGGCGTCCCGATTCTGCCGGGGTCGGATGGCGTGATTGCGTCGGAGGGAGAGGCGATCGAGTGGGCGAAACAGGTTGGCTACCCCGTCATTATTAAGGCGTCTGCGGGAGGCGGCGGACGCGGTATGAGGATCGTCCGCAACGAAGAGGAACTACCCGCATTGTTCCGACAAGCTACGGGTGAGGCGGCAAGCGCGTTTGGCAACGGCGATCTGTACATGGAGAAGTATGTCGAGCGTCCGCGACACATTGAGTTTCAGATCTTGGCGGACATGCATGGCAATGTCGTCAGCCTCGGGGAACGTGAGTGTTCAATCCAGCGAAGGCATCAGAAGTTGCTGGAGGAGTCCCCGTCGACGCAAGTGACCCCGGAGTTACGGCAACAAATCGGCGAAATTCTGAGCGAGTCCCTGGCGAATATCGGGTATGTCAATGCTGGGACCATCGAGTTCCTGATGGACCAGAATCGACGGCTGTACTTCATCGAAATGAACACCCGGATTCAGGTCGAGCATCCGGTCACCGAAATGGTTACGGATGTAGACCTCGTAAAGAGCCAAATCCTGATCGCTGCGGGCGAGCGCATGCAGCAGGTGCTGATGGGCCCGATCGTTCACCGCGGCCACGCCATCGAATGTCGCATCAATGCTGAGCACCCCGAAAAGTTCACGCCGTCGGCAGGGAAGATCACGGCGTTTAATCCGCCCGGCGGAACAGGAGTGCGCATCGACACGGCGGCGTACGCGGAAGGCGTGATTCCTCCCTACTATGATTCGCTGATTGCGAAGCTGGTGGTGCGTGGCAAGGATCGAAGCGAAGCGATGTCGCGAATGTCACGAGCGCTCGAGATGTTCGTAGTGCAGGGCATTTACACGACGATTCCGCTTCATCGCAAGATTTTAGCGGACCCGGAATTTCGGTCGGGCAATGTCGATACCGGATTTATTGAACGGTTTTTTGCGCGACAGGCCGAGGCAGCGGCCGCGAGTTCCAATCCTTAGACTGCGTACAGGACGAGGGACACAGAGGATTCTTTGCAGCTTCCGCGTCTTTACCCAATCGTTGATGCACGTTTCTTCACCACCTCGAAGGACTTGTACGTCTTCTGCGAGGAACTGTCTGCCGGTGGAGTTACGCTCCTCCAATACCGCAACAAGTCAGGCGATGCGCGGCTAATGTTGGAACACGCGGTCGAAATCAAACGTCTGGTTGGACCGCGCGTCAAACTCATCATGAATGATCGCGCGGATCTGTGCTTAGCAGCTGGCTTCGATGGCGTTCATGTGGGGCAGGACGACCTTTCGGCGGCAGCCGCGAGGAGGGTGATCGGTCCGGAGTTATTGCTTGGGGTTTCGACGCACAACGCCGAACAACTGGCATCGGCAGATCAGACCACGGCGGACTACCTGGCAATCGGTCCGGTATTTAAGACTTCCAGCAAGGAGAATCCTGACCCAACCGTGGGACTTGAAGGAGTGCGTCGCGCGCGAGATATTACACGCAAACCCATCGTTGGCATTGGCGGCATCACACTGGAGAACGCGGCGTCGGTTATCGCCGCGGGCGCGAATTCGGTCGCGGTTATTTCCGAGTTGGTGGCCGAACCCCGTAAAAGAGCAGAGGAATTTTTCCGCATATTAAGGTAAAGTCTTGACGCTCACTCAGTTGTGAGGAGGCCCCCTGAGTATCGAAACAAAGCATTCCCCACCTGCAACCGTGGTCAGCGACTGGGAGCGACACAGCCATCAAGACTCCGAACTCGTTAAAGGTCTAGGACTTACAAGCGCCACCATGTTGGTGATGGGCTCGATGATCGGGTCCGGCATCTTTATTGTGTCAGCTGAAATCGCACGGGAAGTCAATTCGCCAGCCTTGCTCATTGGAGCTTGGTTGGTGACAGGCTTCCTTACTATCGTGGGCGCTCTCAGCTACGGGGAGCTCGCCGCGATGATGCCGCGAGCTGGCGGGCAATACGTTTACCTGCGTGAGTCGCTTGGCCCACTATGGGGCTTTCTATACGGTTGGACACTTTTCCTTGTCATTCAGACCGGTACCATCGCTGCCGTGGGCGTCGCATTCGGGAAATTTCTTGGCGTCTTCTTCCCATCCATATCCTCCACAGCCTGGATTCTCCACCTTTGGAAAGTTCCACAGATTAACGTTGGGCCAATGGTTCTAGGAAATATGGACGTCGGTCTCAACACCCAAAACCTTGTGGCGATTCTTGTGGTTGTCACACTGTCAGTCATCAACATCTTCGGCGTGAAGACTGGCGCGCTGATTCAAAATGTATTCACGTTTGCCAAGGCCTCGGCTCTGTTCGGACTTGTGCTGCTCGGAATTTTTGTAGGTCGCAACGCGCAGGCGATTGCGTCAAACTTCAGCGGTAATTTCTGGCGCAACGCCAGCTTGGGCTCCCAGCACGAGATCGCGACCGGTGTTTTCGTGTCCACTCTAACAGTTCTAGCAGTCGCCCAGGTCGGCTCGCTTTTCTCTGCCGATGCCTGGAACAACGTCACTTTCACCGCTGGGGAGGTGAAGAATCCGAGCAGGAACCTGCCGCTATCGCTCGCGTTGGGGACCGGGGTTGTGATTGCTCTTTACATCGCCTGCAATTTTATTTTCCTGAGCGTTCTGCCATTGGATGGCAATGCAGCGGGCGCGACGATTATTGAGCGCGGCATCAAGTTTGCATCCGAAGACCGGGTCGGGACCGCCGTGATGACGCAGATGTTTGGCGCGGTCGGTGGTTCGCTCATGGCCATTGCAATCATGATCTCGAGTTTTGGGTGTAACAACGGTCTGATTTTGGCCGGCGCCCGTGTGTACTACGCGATGGCTAAGGACGGTTTGTTCTTTCGTAGCGTCGCGAAACTGCATCCGACGTATAAAACGCCAGTCGTGTCTCTGATGGTGCAGATGGTTTGGACTTGCGTTTTGTGCATCTCCGGCAGCTACGGACAGCTTCTCGAGTACATCATCTTCGCCGTATTAGTCTTTTATGTGCTGACGATCATCGGGTTGTTTGTATTGCGCCGAACGCATCCAGATGCGAATCGGCCGTATAGGGCTATTGGTTATCCGGTTCTGCCCGCGATTTATATAGTGATGGCTTTGTTCATCGATGTCGTACTATTGCGCTACAAACCGCAATACACGTGGCCGGGCCTGATCATTGTGTTGCTGGGGATCCCGGTTTATTACATCTGGTCGAATCGCTCGGGCAGCGCGGCCGAAGTAACACGAGTCTGATTTCAAGGGGAGACTACCGAATGAATTTGCTGGCTAAGAAGCCAATTGCAACAATCATGGCGGAATCGCAGGAGACCGGCGAGCACAGTCTGAAACGTGCGCTGGGCGCGGGCAACCTCGTATCCCTGGGAATCGGCGCCATCATCGGGACGGGTATCTTCGTGCTTACGGGTGCCGCCGCGGCACAGTACGCGGGACCGGCCATTGTGTTCTCGTTCATCCTTGCTGCCGTGGGATGCGTTTTCGCGGGCTTGTGCTACGCCGAGTTCGCCTCAATGATTCCAGTTGCGGGATCCGCATATACCTACGGTTACGCCACACTGGGTGAAATTATCGCTTGGATTATCGGATGGGACCTCATCCTCGAATATGCATTTGGCGCGGCGACGGTCGCGTCGGGATGGAGCGGCTATGTGCTGAGCCTGCTCCAGGATTTCGGAATTCACATTCCTCCGCAGATTGCCGGTACACCCGGCGCGCAGTTCGTGATGTACAACGGGCGATGGGAAGCGATCGGGAGAATCGCCAAGACTTTGGCGGCGAATAACGTTGATCCAAGCACCCTTCCGCACGCGACGGGCGTATTCAATCTGGTGGCGTTTCTGGGCATTGCGATGATGACCACGATCCTTGTGATCGGAATCAAAGAGTCAGCGAACCTGAACTCGTTCATCGTCGTATTGAAAGTTGCCGTACTGTTGATTTTCATTGGTCTTGGTGCTCACTACATTCTGGGCCACACAGCACAGGCTTCGGCAAACTGGACACCTTTCGTGCCACCGAATGAAGGCGGTTTTGGCAAATATGGGTGGTCCGGCGTTATAAGAGCGGCCGGTGTCATATTCTTCGCGTACATCGGGTTCGACGCGGTGTCTACGGCTGCGCAAGAAGCGAAGAATCCGAAGAAAGACATGCCAATCGGGATCTTGGGCTCGCTGGTTGTCTGCACCATCCTTTACATTCTCGTAGCAGGTGTACTGACGGGATTGGTGAAGTACAGCACCCTGAACGTGCCAGATCCGATTGCGGTTGGAATCGATCAGACTGGAATTCGTTGGGGAAGCCTGCTTGTTAAGCTGGGCGCGATTTGCGGATTAACGAGCACGATGGTCGTCATGTTGCTTGGTCAATCGCGCGTCTTCTTCTCGATGTCGCGTGACGGTTTATTGCCGCAATGGGCGAGCGCGATTCACACGAAATTTCGAACGCCCTATGTTTCATCGATTTTCGTGGGCATCTTCGTCGCAATTTTTGCGTCGGTCATCCCGATCGCAATTCTGGGCGAGCTGGTAAGTATTGGGACTTTGCTGGCATTTGTGATTGTCTGTGCGGGGGTTTGGGTCATCCGCCGAACGGACCCTCAACTGCCGCGACCTTTCAAGACGCCATGGGTGCCGTTCGTCCCGATTATGGGAATGGCGATTTCTTTACTGATGATGATCGGGCTTCCTGGAGATACTTGGCTGCGGCTCATCATCTGGCTCATCCTGGGGATGGCGCTCTACTTTGGCTATGGCCGTTACCACAGTCGTGTGCAATTAATGGCCGCCAACAAGGGCCGCGTGATGGCGGATTAAATGTGATGGGTTGTGCCGAATTGAAAAGCCTTCCGCGTAAACGGAAGGCTTTTTTTATTATCGATACGTGCCCGACGCCATTCAGCGAATTGGTTGGTTAGTCGGTCACCGCCAGAAGTTTTTCTACTTCGCTTGTGCGCAATATCGTGGCCTCGATTTCCTGGGCATCCACCACGGCAATGGCCGATACGTTGACGATCTCTTCTACTTCGGCGCCCCGCGATAGTACGTGTACCGCGCGGCTCATACCCATGAGAATCGGACCGAGGGTTTCAGCGCCGCCGAGTCTTGCCAATAGCTTGTAAGCGATGTTGGCGGAATTGAGGTCCGGGAAGATCAGAACATTTGCGCCACCCTTGAGCGCGCTAAAGGGGTGCGTCAATTCCATGGCTTCGGCTGAGACCGCGACGTCGGCCATGACTTCGCCATCCACGATTAATGCGGGGTCAGCCTTGTGCAGCAGATCAACGGCTTTCCGAACCTTCTCGCAAAGAGGATGTTTGGTGCTGCCGAAGCTTGAGAAGGAAAGAAGAGCGACACGAGGTTCAACGTCGAAGCGACGGGCCGTGTCCGCTGTGCAAAGAGCAATTTCCACCAGATCTTCCGCGGTAGGCTCGATGTTGACGCTCGTGTCCGCAAGAAAATACAGGTCGCCCGTGCGCGTGATTATCGCATAGCATCCAGAAACTTTATGAAGGCCTTCGCGCATTCGTACGATTTGAAGCGCGGGGCGAATCACGTCCGGAAAATGCTGCGTAACACCAGAGACAAGCGCGTCTGCGTCGGACATATGAACCATCATCGAGCCAAACACATTGCGGTTCTCGATGAGAGATCGCGCTTCGCTCAACGTTACCCCGCGTCGTTGACGGAGGTGAAAGAGTTCCTGGATGTAACGTTCGCGGAACGAAGCGTGCTGTGGATCGATGATTTCCGCGCCCGACACATCCAGCGCGAGTTCCGCTGCTTTCGCATGAATCGTTTGGCTGTCACCCAGCAAAATGGGAAATGCAATTTTCTCGTCGAGCAGACAATGACAGGCTCGTAGAATTTTCTCGTTTTCTCCTTCGGGGAAGACGACCTTCTTGGGCTTCGCCTGTGCCTTGTGGATCATCATGCGCGCGATTTCGTGAGCTTTGCCCAAACGGCGCTCTAGCTGTTCGCGATAGACTGCCAAGTCGATCGGTTCCTGCGCGACGCCGGTTTGCATGGCGGCTTCTGCAACTGCGCAAGCTTCCCAGACCAGTACGCGCGGGTCGAAGGGCTTCGGAATTACGTAGTCGTGCCCAAACGTAAGGCGCTCAACTCCATAAGCGCGGCAGACTGAGTCGGGCACGTCTTCTTTGGTGAGCGCCGCCAATGCTCGCGTTGCCGCGAGCTTCATTTCTTCGTTGATGGCCGTAGCGCGGACGTCCAATGCGCCACGGAAAATGAAAGGGAATCCGAGAACGTTGTTTACCTGGTTGGGATAGTCGGAACGGCCGGTTGCCATAATGATGTCGTCGCGACTTGCCTTGGCTTCTTCGTAAGTGATTTCAGGATCGGGATTGGCCATTGCAAAGACGATCGGCTGGGCGGCCATCGAGCGAAGCATGTCTTGCGTGAATGCGCCCTTGCTGGACAGGCCGACTAGAACGTCGCATCCGCGTACCGCTTCTTCGAGAGTCCGAAGCTTGGTTTCGTGTGCGAAGCGCTCTTTGTAAGCGTTCATTCCAGTGGTACGTCCGGCGTAGACAACACCCTTGGTATCGCACAACGTAATGTTCTCGCGCTTCGCTCCGAGACGGACATAGTGCTCTGCGCACGAAATACCGGAAGCACCCGCGCCGTTGAATACGATTCTTACCTGCTTAATATCTTTTCCGGTGATTTCAAGCGCATTGAGTAACGCGGCCCCGGAGATGATCGCTGTGCCGTGCTGATCATCATGGAAGACCGGGATGTTCATAGTCTTGCGAAGCGTCTCTTCGATATAGAAGCACTCGGGCGCTTTGATGTCTTCGAGGTTGATGCCACCAAAAGTGGGCTCGAGCAATTGGCAGAGCTTGATGACCTCGTCCGGGTTGTGAGTATTCACTTCGAGATCGAAGACGTCCACATCGGCAAAGCGTTTGAACAGGACACCCTTACCCTCCATAACTGGCTTGCCAGCGAGCGCGCCAATGTCGCCCAGTCCGAGCACGGCCGTGCCGTTGCTCACCACCGCCACCAGATTGCCGCGCGCAGTGTACTTGTAGGCATCATGTGGGTTCTTCTCAATTTCCAGGCAGGGGTCCGCTACTCCGGGGGTGTAGGCCAAGCTTAGGTCGCGCTGTGTGCGGCATGGCTTTGTTGGCGTTACTTCAATCTTTCCGGGCCGCGTACCGAAGTGATAATCAAGCGCTTGCTGCTTGGTGACGGACATGAGCTCCTCCTGAACGGGCTCCGGGTAGGAAGGGAAATGTGCGCCCGTACCCGGACCTGGTTCAATTCTCCGAGACCATGACAGCCGGCGCTGTGATCACAATCACATCTTGCGACGCTGAGGATCACGTACCGCTAAAACCACGTTGTGTGTGATGAAGTCCAGCCGGGCGATCCTTGACTACACGAGTTCCGCCGACGACACTGGTCTGCCGGTGGAGGACCACCCTGAAAGTACTGAGGAATTTGCGAATGATTGGCGCGGCGATTGTCCTGGTTGCGTTGATCGGGATGGTTGGCTTTCACTTCATCGAAGGTTGGCCGTGGTTCGATGGCCTCTACATGGTGGTGACAACGCTGACCACGATCGGATATCAGGAAGTTCATCCTCTTTCGCATGCCGGACGTATGTTCAATGTCGGAATCATCATTGCAGGCGTGGCGTTGGTATTTCTGGCGATCGGGGCACTCACACAGGCTTTGCTAGAATTCGAGCTGCAAAGCTTCTTCGGAAGGCGGCGCATGGAGCGGGAGATCGGGCGGCTGTCCGGGCATTACATCATCTGCGGTGCGGGCCGGGTTGGAAGAAGTGCCGCGCGGGAATTAGTTCGCAAGCCAGTTCCTTTTGTGATTCTCGAACAAAATGAAGCGAAGGCCCAGCGCTTTGCCAATGCAGATTGGCTGATGCATGTAGGCGACGCGACTCAGGAACAGACATTGCGTGACGTGCGCATCGACCGCGCACAAGGCTTGGTAGCGGCGACGACGACCGACGCGACTAATCTCTACATTGTTCTCACCGCGCGCAGCTTGAACCCTAAATTAAAAATTATTGCCCGTGCGAGCGAAGAGGATGCGGAGAAGCATCTGCTTACTGCGGGCGCGGATTCCGTCGTTTCACCGTACTCCTTTGCGGGGCAGAGGATCGCCCAGTCATTTCTGCGCCCTCATGTGGTGAGTTTTCTTGACACGGCAACCACGCACCTTGGTCTTGATCTGGAGATTGGCGAAATCCTCGTCAGCCAAAGCTCGAGTTTTTCGGGAAAGACGATTGAAAATTCGCGCATCCGGCAAGAGCGCGGAGTGATTGTTCTGGCAATCAAGAGAGAAAAGGGAATGCATTTCAACCCTTCGTCGGAAGACCTCATCCAACCAGGCGACTATTTGATTGCAATGGGCGAGCCTACACAATTGCGCCAACTTGAACTGATGGCCTCTCCAAAATCATGAAGATTGTTACCGCTGCTGAGATGCGTGAGATCGATCGCGTCACGAGCGAACGCTTTGGTGTGTCGTCACTGTCGTTGATGGAAAATGCGGGCAGCGCGGTCGCTGACTTCGTAATTGCAGCGTACCCGGAGGTTGGACGGATTGGGGTGGTTTGCGGGAAGGGAAACAATGGTGGTGATGGGTTTGTGGCGGCGCGCAAGCTGCGTGAGGCCGGCAGGGACGTGTCGGTCCTGCTTCTCTGCGAGCCGTCGGAGTTGAAGGGCGATGCGGCAGAGATGTTTAAGAGGTTGGGATTGCCGTTCGTCCTGGCGCGAGACGCCGACGACGTGAACAACGTCGACGCACAACGCGTCATTCAGGCGGAACTGGTGGTGGATGCGATTCTGGGGACGGGGTTTCGTCCGCCGGTTAAAGGGGTTTACGCGTCGGTCATCGAGGCAATTAATGCTGCGGCGCGGCCCGTCATAGCGGTCGACATTCCTTCAGGTGCCGATGCGGACTCGTTGGGCGAGGTAAGCGGGCTCGTGGCAAAAGCGGGTGCAGTTGTCACATTCACCGCACCGCGTCCAGCCCATGTATTCGCGTCGTTGACGGCCGGGCCTTCGTTATGTGCTGCCATCGGATCGCCAGATGAAGCGATCGTGTCAACATTGAAGATGCACGTGTCAACAGCCCATGATTTTGCAGAACTGCTCTCCTCGCGTCCGGCGGATTCAAACAAGGGCAACTTCGGGCACGTGCTCTTGCTTGGCGGATCGCTCGGAAAAGCTGGCGCAGCGGCGATGGCTGGGTTCTCCGTTTTGCGGTCGGGTGCCGGGCTGTCGACTGTAGCAACTCCGAAATCGGTGTTATCGACCGTTGCAAACTTTCATCCGGAACTCATGACGGAACCGCTTGCAGAGACGAAGGACGGAACGATTGCATCCCTTAATACGACTCGGATGGATCAATTGTTGAAGGGGAAGACTGTCGTAGCAGTTGGGCCCGGCATTTCGCGACAGGATGATACAGCGAGTTTTGTGCGCGCCTTTGTCGCACATTGCAAACTGCCCATGGTGATCGACGCCGATGGACTAAATGCCTTTGAAGGACAGGCAGACCTTTTATCTGGTGCGGATCGCCCGATCGTGATCACTCCTCATCCGGGTGAAATGGCGCGGTTGACGGGCTGCTCTATAAAAGAAATCCAACAGGACCGTATCAAAGCGGCGCGCGATTTCGCTCGCGAGCACAGGTTGATCGTTGTATTGAAGGGGCATCGCACGCTCGTCGCGGCTGCGGATGGAGTGCTCTGGGTAAATACGACGGGCAATCCGGGGATGGCGACAGGGGGAACCGGAGATGTTCTGACGGGAATGGTGGCGGGACTCATTGCGCAGCATCCAAAGAGAATTTTGGACGCGACGGTGATGGCCGTTTTCCTGCACGGCATGTCGGGAGACATCGCTCGCGATGCCGTAGGTGAGGAATCGTTGGTAGCGACCGACCTGATTCGTTGCCTACCGGACGCGTTTCGTCGCGCACGAGCAGCAGCTTCGGACACAATGATGCGAATCTGAGGCAGAGCATAGATTTGTGGGATTTTGGGCCAAAGGGACAATGTTGGATAACTAGTTGGTAACCCGCTTTATCTCATTGTTAGCATTGGAATTAGTCACAAACGATATGTTCCATGGGTAGGAAATTGGACAGGCGCTTCGGTAATCTGCCCACCCTGTACTTCACGTGCGATAGTTCATCTCGGCTATGACCCATTTCCCCCAACCGCACCCGACCAGGCGCGCGACTCGGGTCCAGCTCGGCGGAACAGTGCCGGCTGCGATTCGACTCGATGATGGACAGCGCACACGAGGCAAACTCCAAACAATTTCAGCTACCGGCGGTCTGCTGCTTCTTGGCCAACCGTTGAGCGAGGGCGATTTTGTTGAAATCGCTTTCCAGACCCGTTCTGGCCCCGTTCAGGGCATGGCCGAAATGCTGACGCCACTGAACAAGTTTACGAAAGGTTGTTTGCAGCCCTTCCGCTTTATTGCGCTGGGCGACGACGACCATCGCAAACTGCGAATGGCGCTGGACTCGGTAGTGGACCAAGGTTTCCTCGGAGCGCGTTCCAGCCAGTTTTCGGCGCTTAAGGGTCTTTAGAAACGGCGAGCGGATTCGCGCCGTGCATCGCGCTCGTACGCGCGCTCGCTATACTGGTGTCTCGACACCGTATGACGCGCGACACCATCACGCATTCGGCCGACGAGACGATCGTCCTCGGGCGCTCACTCCGCGACCTGTTGGCACCCCCAAAGGTTGTTTTGTTGCGCGGCGATCTTGGAGCCGGCAAAACGACTTTAGTCAAAGGAATTGCCGAGGCATTTCAGGCTGCTGTTGCAGATGAGGTCACGAGTCCTACCTTCACGTTGATTCACGAATACCGCGGCCCGAACGCCAACCTATTTCACATTGATCTGTACCGAATCGACACGCAGCGAGAGCTCGATACGCTAGCCTTGGACGATCTTCTGTCCGACAAAAGTATTCTGCTGATCGAGTGGGGAGAGAAGTTCCCACGCTTTGAGCGTGAGCGTGATGTCGAGATTGCGCTTGAGAGGGTGTCCGAAGACGAGCGCCGGATTCGAATTACCGCGCCCTAGCCGTGGAGAGAATCGGCCGGACGCAAGCACTCGGGGCATTCCACTCCCTGATCGCCGAGAAGAAAAACGCGACAGCGAACAACAGGAAGATCACTTTACGATGAGACATGTTGTTGAATGTTACGCTCTCAGTTCCATTGTCAACCCGCTGCGGGTTGGGGAGCAAGAAGCAAGGCTTCTTCTAGAATCCCATCGTGCTGTATCCACAATCCACGTATATCACTTCGCCGGTGATGCCGGAGCTTGCGTCCGAAGCCAGGAACACGCCGGTTGAACCCACTTCGGCCACATCGACATTTCGTTGCAGAGGGGCGCGTTCGGCATGTGCTTTGAGCATGTCACTCAAGCCGGAAATGCCACGTGCTGCCAATGTCTTAATGGGCCCCGCGGAGATTGCGTTCACGCGAATCTTCTTTTTTCCCAGATCAAACGCGAGGTAGCGCACTGAGCATTCAAGAGCGGCCTTGGCAACGGCCATGACGTTGTAGTGAGGGACGACTTTTTCCGCGCCGTAATAGGTCATGGTGATGATGCTGCCGCCGTCTTCCATCAGCGGAGCAGCGCCACGAGCGACGGCGATCAACGAATAGACGCTGATATCGTGTGCGATGCGGAACCCTTCCCTGGTGGTGTTTACGAATTCTCCCTTGAGTTCTTCCGCGGGAGCATAGGCCACGGAGTGCACCAGCACGTGCAACTTGCCGTACCGCTCTTTGACCTGCGCAAATAGACGATCAATCTCTTCGTCTTTCGAAACATCACACATGAAGCCTTCGGTGCCGGGTAGAGAAGCGATAAGGTCGCGGGCTTCCTGCTCGAGCCGTTCGTTCTGATAAGTGATGATGAGACGAGCACCTGCGCTGTGCAGACCCTGGGCGATTGACCAAGCGATGGAACGTTTGTTCGCGACTCCGAAAACGATCGCGGTTCGTCCTTGAAGGTCAGAGAACATGAAGCCTCCTGAAATGAGAAGTGAAAGGATAGCAGTTCGGGGGCAAAAGGCAGAAGGGCTGGTAGGGAGACGAAAGAAGAGGGCAGCAACGTCCGAGTCGCGCTGCTGCCCGTTGGGTTAAAAATTAGGCTTTTTTGCCATCCGCCATTTTCTGTGCTTTCGTGCGAATGAACGCGTAGTTCAGTTGCGGCAGGGAATTGAAGGCGGCAGCGCGTGCGAAGTATTCTTTCGCCTTCGCGGCGTCGCCTTTCGCTTCATAAGCCTGACCTAGTCGCAACAAATTTGCGGGATCCTGCTGGTTTGCCTGGTTGAGTTCCGCGATTGCCGAGTCGTAATTCTTTTCAGCAAGAGCGATCCTGCCCCACAGCTCATGCGACAGTTTGATCTGTGCGGAGTTCGTGGAAGCTTCTGCACCTTTCTGAAACTCCTCGGCATGAGTTTTTGCTTCCGCGTAGTTCTTGTTTCCGATCGCAATCACGGTCAGGTTGAAATGATGTGCCCGCTTCGCGTTTTCCTTGATCTCGGACGACAGTGTCGAGCCCTCGGTCAGCTGTAACGAGCGATCAAAATGCTGCTTGGCTTGTGAATAGTTTTGGGCTGCAAGGGCAATATTGCCCTTTGCCTGAAGATCGGCTGCCATGGCCGCTGTATCACTCTTCTTTTCAGCGACGGCATATTCTTTATCCATCTGTTGCTGAGCTTTATCGAATTTGCCGCTGTCGGACGCGACTACTGCCATACCGAACAACGCCGTACGCAGCTCTCCGTCGTTGCGTGCCTGGCTAGCCATGGTGTCGAGCTCAGCCTGCGCTTCCGCCGGTTTACCCAGATACATCAAATCAGCCGCGATGCCGAAATGCGATGGCACGAAGTGTGGATCAATGGAAAGGGCTTTGCGATATTGCACGATTGAGTCGTCGAATTTGCCCATCTTCAGTAGAAGCTCTGCGTAAGAATCGTAGGGGTTGGGATCGTTCGGAATGAGACTGATGTATTTCTGAAAAGCTTGCTCGGCATTTGCGTAATCGGCTTGCTGTCGATATGCGTATCCGAGCAGGTTGTATGCCTGTGAGTAGTCGGGCGCAATCTCTGTGGCTTTCTTAAAGTGCTCAATGGCGGGCGCAAATTCTTGCTGTCCGAAGTAATATCCGCCGAGATTGAAATGGGCACGCTCGTCGTTTGGAAACGCGGCCACGAGCTGATCGAGATAAGCTTTTTGCTTCGCCACGTCACCGTTGACGCCTGCCTGATTTGCGAGGATCACCAGTTTCTCTCCCTCGGACGACTTGTCCGCGAGAGCTACAGCTTTGTTGAGATGCTCGAAGAATTCCTTGGCTGTCGGGGAAGTGTTGGCGCGTGCGAGCTCGGCTGAAGCGAAATCTGAATCCAGTGCGATGGCTTTGTCGAAATGCTGAAGAGAGTCCTGCGCCAGGAGCTTTTCGGCTAAGGCACGACCTTCTGTAAATTCCTTGCGCGCCTCTTCGGACTTTGTGGTGATCGGCACTTTACCGGCGTCGGCTTTAGCTGGCATCGTGGAATCGCTACCCTTGTTACATGCACTCCAAATGACGGTGCTAAGCACGACAGTTGCGAACAACGCATAGCGGTTCGAACGGCTGAGACGCATCGGATTTGCTCCTTGTGAGTGGATCGATTCGTGAACGGCCCTGGAGCGTGCAACCCGAAAGTGCGTATGCACGACGATGCTTCCCGTGCAGGGAGGCACAGAATGGGTTTTACGTCCTAATGGCTAGACGTAAGGAATTCTGATTTGGATAGCAGACTAATTAGGATGGGCGTGATTTGCCCAACAGAACAGGTAACAGTTGATGTCCAGGGCCGATCGAACCTGCCCGAGCTCAGGGCTGCGGTAGTTTAAGCGCTTTTGAGCGATCAATGACCCATTGTGGAAACACCGGTGCACCGCGAGGCGGTTTCCCTTGTGCAATAGCCCAGTGATCGAGCCAACCCGTGCCTTCTTCGCCGACGTAGGTGTCAGGCAAGGCGTACGCTGAATCGTTCAACGCTTCTTCCAGGGTGATGAACCGGTATCCACGTTTGCGCATTACCTCAAGCAAGTCGCCGATGTGGTCCGCTTCGAGCTGGTTCGCATGAAGTAAAAGGATCTGACGCGGCTCGTACCCCATGATCTGCTTGGAAAGTTGTTCGGAATAAGCAAATACGGAGTCGCTATAACTCAGATAGCTGTCTGCCAACTGCTGCTGGAGGGCAGTGTCGCTGCGTTTCTTCGCGTCTTCATAAACACCCGCGTACATCCAGTCCCAAGCATCGAGCGTGATGGGCGCGATGCGATAGCCACGGCCTACAAGAAAGGCCTCCGCTTCACGGCGTGTTTGTAGGTCGCGCCCCGTGTCCAGGAACGGATGCCGGAAATAGCGAAGCTTCATGTTTCGTTCGCTCAAGAGAAGGCGAGTGACACTTTCACCTTGGACGATGTCGTCTTCCCACGCCTTGAGTCCAACCTGGTTAAGCGAAGAATGACTATAGGTGTGATTGCCGAGTTCAAATCCATAATCGAGCCACATCTTGAGAGCGGCAATGCGTTGGTCCACTTCGCCAAATTTGTACAGCTTTTTCTCATTGACGAATCCAACGATCGGTATCTTCTGGTCCCGCAGCGTCCCCAGAAGCTTCTGGGTCAGATCGGTGATGGTTGCCGCAGTCATGTGGCTGGCATCGCCTGCCGGCAAGTCATCGATTGTGATCGCCACCTCGCGGATGGGAGCGGGCGTAGCCTGCGAGTGCGCTGGGATAGCTAAGGGGGACAGTGCAATCACTAGAAGGAGATGGATCAGTGGCATTTTCATCGAGCGGTTTCCTCGCGGAGTGACGATACAGCGAAGTATTAGAACACGGAAAAAGCGAATGCAGGTCGTTTGGAACTAGTCAGCGGGCGAGACAGCCGGCTGGGGGGCAGGCGCCGGCCAACTCGCGCTGACGAAAGCGACGGCATAGACCAGTGCAATAATCGCGAATCCCGCTCTTAATCCGATCTTTTGCGATGCTGCACCCACGGTAATTCCGAGGAATATTTGCAGAAACGTTCCACCGAAGTAAAACGTGTTCTGAACGCGTCCCATGATGTGTTTGGGAACTTGCTCCATCAGGCTGGTATTCATGGCAACACCGCTCACGCCTCGGGCCGAGCCCATCAGACCATATAAGAAAACGGCGATGGCAAGAAAACGAGCGAAGGGCGATAGAAACATGCAAGCCGTGAGCAAGGCCATGGATACGGCGATGGCCGGGCGCGTGCCCAGCTTCTCGATTAATTTAGGCGCGTAGAGAGCGCTGAGGAATGCACCTACTCCCCACCCGGCGTTCAACCATCCATAACCGACTGCGCCGGCATGGAATACGAGGTCACTGAGCGGTGGCGTGACCACAACGCCCGTCATCATCGCGCCAAGAAACAACGCCCAGCTAATGCCGAGGAAAACCACGTTGCGATGGTCTCGCAGGAAATGGAGACCCTCACGCATTTCACGGCCGAAACGCTCGACGGCAGTCTCGGCTGCGATGATGTCGTGCTTCAGTTCAGCCGGACGCGGGACGACGTGATGTCCCTTGCGAACAGCGAGGTAGCAGAGAAAGGACACGACGTAGGTCGAGAAGTCGATTAGCAACACACCGCCCAACCCGATGTGCTCGTACACAAAGCCGACGATGGATCCGGCAATCAGCCAACCTCCCTGGATTCCTGCCAGAAGAAACGTGTTGGCCTTGATGAACTCGCCTTCTGGTGTCAGTTCTTGAATCAGCGCGGTGATGGTTGGCCAGAACATCCAGAACCCCGCGGCGACCAGCGTATTCATGAGATAGAGCTGCCAGACGTGAGTTCGGCCCATGAACGCGAGGATGGCAACCGCAAGGATGATGATGGCGCGAATTGCGTCGAGCATCATGACCAGCCGGCGGCGGTCTTCCCGGTCAATAATGACGCCGGTGAAGGGGAGCATGAGCATCGCAGGCAAAGTTTGAAGTACCGCAAAGGTGCCCAGCGCGATTTCTGAGTGCGTGGCCTGCAAGATGTACCAGGCAACGGCGGCGGAGTTCATCCCGCTGCCGAGCATGGAGATCACGTTGGCAATAAAAACCCAACGCAACGATTTTTCCTGCAGGATGGAAGGCATCTCTAAAATTTATCATGCGAATTGCGGCTTGTGATTGATGCGGCTGAGCACTCGCTGATCTTGATTCATCGTTTTCATGCCCATTCGAACGGCCGATGCTCAAAAGGCCATTGCGAGTTCCATCGGTACGCTTTCTCGAGTTGCTTGAGTCTCGTATACTGCGTTTTCCTATGGGCCTTAGCCTCAAGCGTCTTTTCAAGAAAGAGAAGCAGGAGCATCGCATCCTGCAACGCATCGAGCGCAGTGGCGATCAGTTGCAGCCGGAGTATCACCGCGCGACACCGGAGTGTCCGCATCCGGAACGCTTCAGTATGTTCGATTCGATGACAGCTGAGGTTGAGGTGCTGGAGTTTCTCCGGACCCTCGTAACGACAATCAAGCCAGAGTTGGTCGTAGAGACCGGCACATTTAGCGGGATCAGCACACTTTGGATCGCAGAGGGATTGAAAGCCAACGGGCGCGGGCGAATCATCACGTGCGAGTACGATCCAAAAGTTTATGCGAACGCTAAAGCGCGCTTTCAGAATTCTGAATTTGGGAACTGGATCGAACTGCGAAATGAGTCGAGTTTGGAAATGAAAATCGAAGGCACCATCGATCTATTCTTCAGCGACAGCGATATGCCGATTCGTGAACAAGAGGTCCGGCGTTTTCTACCTCAGATCAACCCGTTTGGGTTAATTCTTATGCATGATGCGAGTTCTCACTTGAAGCAGGTACGAAGTGCTGCGTTAAAGCTCGAGCAGGAAGGGCTCATTTCTGTTGTGTTGCTGCCGACTCCTCGAGGTCTCGTGGTCGCGCAAAAAAGGGAAGGACGCCGGTGAAGGTTATTTTAAGGATGTGCTACGCGGTTTGTTTTGCCTGCTTGGCGATTTCCGCGCAGGCTCAATCGTTCGATGTGACTTTGATGAATGAAGTGAGTTCCAAAATGACTAGCGGAAGCGCCTTCACGGCCAAAGATGAAGCTTCAGGCAAGGTCTACACCGGTCGAGTGATTACACAAAAGGCGCGGAACTTCCTGAGGCGCGGATGGATCCGACTGAGTTTCGATCAACCGATTCGCCTGGTGGATTCGAGCGGTGAAGGCGTCATGCATCCCAGCCGCAAGAAACAAATTATTCTTCTCGGTACCACTCCGCTGATTGCCAAGATCGCGGACGACGCCGTCGACACCAGCATCGGTGCCGGTAAGGCCCGCCTGGTGGCCGCGGGCGCTGCAGGGATTGCTCTGTTGTTTATGAATGGCGGCAACATTACGCTCAAGCCAGGTTACAAACTTAAGGTCGAACCGGACCGTTGAAGGCCGCACGAAGTTTCCTTGCATAGCGGAAGATTCGGCGCTACGATGCGCGCGTAAAACGCTCGCCTTCGTGGAGGATCCCATGCGTGCACGCTGGTTGATTCCGCTGACGGTTGTTATCGCTTCCGCTTTTTCCTTCGCTCAACTCGACAAGATCGTAATTCCAGCGGGGACGCCCGAAGACCAAGCGCTCACTGCGATCACGAGTGAACAGGACAATTCCAAAAAAGTCACGATGTACGAGGACTTCCTCACGAAGTTCGCCGGGAATTCTCAAGCGGTTGCTTACGGGAACTGGCAGGTTTCTCAGGCATACCAGAACTCCGGGGACATGCAGAAAGCGCTCGAGTACGGCGACAAGGCACTCGCGAAAGCGCCAACAAACCTGGATATCCTTGTTTCGCAAGCCAACATCGCGCAACAGCTAAAGGATCCGGCCAAAGTTCTCAACTACGCCGTGAAGGGCGGTGAAGCCTATAACTCCATCGATAAGCAGCCAAAGCCAGAGGGAGTCGATGACGCCCAATGGGCATCACGAGTCAGCGACGCTCGTGAATCGAGCAAGAATTCGTACCAATTTCTTGAGACCGGGGCTTTCAACGTTATCGCTGACGAGAAAGATGCGAAGACTCGGATGAGCTACATCGAGCGATTTTCAACGGCATTTCCGAAATCCCAATTTGAAGAACAAATCACGCAATATGCGATGTTCACCTTGGGCCAACTGAACGATTCGACGCGCCTGTACTCGTACGGGGAAAAAGCGTTGGCCGCAAATCCCAACAGCATGCCGACCTTATTGCTCCTTGCAAATGCCTATGTCGAGGATTCGCGAGCCGGCAGCGTGGCGAAAGCGGTCACCTACTCGCAGAAAGTTGTTGAACTAGCAAAAGCGAATGCGCCAGATGCGGACCGATCGCGCAAGCTTTCTGCAGGTGTAGCGCACTCCACCCTCGGATATGCCTTCATGAAGCAGGATAAGACGGCTGCGGCGGTACCGGAACTGAAGACGGCCGCCGGTCTGTTGAAAGGGCAGGATGACACCGCGTATGCGACAGCCCTTTACAGGCTCGGATATGCATACGCGAAGCTGAGCCGCGTGGCGGAAGCAAGAAGCGTTTTAGGGGAGGCGGTAAGCATCGCAGGTCCGCTCCAGAAGCCATCTCAGGAATTGCTGGAGAAGGTGAACGCCGCGAAGGCACGTGCGAAGTAGATTTTCTCAGTGCGCAACGAGATCGTCGGATAACAGGCGTGCTTTGACAGCCAGATTGTGGCCGCGCTGGACGTCGCCAGACTTGGTGGCGCTTCTCGCCTGATCGATGTAGTTTCGAATCTGCTCTGCGACCGCGGCTTGATCAGTGTTGAGTTGGCGAGTGCCGGCTTGCTTGAGATTGTTTTCCGCCGTGGCAAGAAGCTGTTCCGTTACCTGAACCTGTTGCGACGCAATATCAGTGGGAACGGTCGGCGCCAACTTAACCTCGGGCTCGGACGTACTTCCATTCCGCACTACAACTTTCTTCGGCTGGCCGGTTGACGTCGTTTTTTTCAAGCACTTGCCCGACTTCGATTTGCGACATTTCTGCGTCGCCGGTTTCGCATCGGCAGCAGGTGAGCTTGTGCCGGGCTCCGCGGTCTTTGGCTCCTGCTGTGTCGGCGCAGGCATCGCCGGTTGCTTCTCTGGCTCGACTTGGGGCAGTGCAGTCTGAGGCACGTCCGGGTTCGAAGCAGGTGCATCTTGCGACGGTTTGTTCTGGTCGGATTGATTTGCTACCGACGTCGGCAGCGCCATGGCAGAAACCACGAGGGTGCGTGCGGGTGCCGGGAAGCCCAGTGTGGCAAGCACGAAAAAGCAGATGAGGTTGGCCAGATTCATAACAACGTCAAATAGCAACTCTCGGTGACACTCTCCATCAATTGTAATGCCTTACCTTTGCTTGCAACGCACCTTATGGATGAGTAGCAAGCTCCGCGGTTGTATCAGGACGCGAACTCGAAAGCGGTATTCGCAAGCGAAAAGTCGTGCCTTGTCCTGGTGCCGATTCGAAGTCAACTGAACCGTAGTGCCACTGCATCACCTGGTAGGTCTGGGCCAGGCCAATTCCACTCCCACCTTTCTTTGTCGTGAAATATAACTCGAAGAGTTTCTCTTGAATTTCAGGGGGGATTCCCTGTCCCTGATCGCGAACTTCTGTAACAACAACGTCATCTTCTCGCCGGGAGCTGATCGAGAGACGACCGCCGTCGGGCATCGCTTGAACACCGTTGAGGACGACATTTAAGAATGCCTGCTTCATGAAATCGCTGTCAGCTTTCACCATCAAGGGTTCTTCGGGCAAATCGCGTTCAATCGTCACGCTGTGCTGGGCCGCATCCGGATTGGCGAGACTGGACACTTCCTCCAAGATGCGTCGCAGATCAATTTCTTCAAGCCGAAGCTCACGCGGCCGGGTGAAGTCAACCAGGATTTGAACGACGCGATCGAGGCGGTGAATCTCGTTGCCAATGATGTCCATATGACGGCGCGTATCGGGATCAACCTGGTTCAGTTTGTTCTGCAGAAGTTGCAAATGCAGAACGATCGCGTTGATCGGGTTCTTGACTTCGTGGGCGACACTGCGTGTGGTTCGTGCGCTCGCGGAGAGCCGACGCGACAGTTCAATTTCGTCTTCAATCCGCCGTACTGATTCGGCGTCCCGCATCGTGAGCAAAGCGCCAATCGGAGTGCCCTTCTCCTGGATGAAGTCCAGCGATACCTGCATGGTTCGATTCTCGGAAACCTGAATTTCTCGTTGTCCCAGAGGTTGGCCGTCTTCGAACGCACGAAAGACGACTTCGCTCAAAGGAGAGGAATCGGAGAAAATCTCTTGAGCAGTTTTGCCAAGGATGTCGCGTCGCATCCGTCCAAGAAAACGCTCTGCCGAAGCACTCACGAGCACAACGCGCGAGTCACGAGTGAACAGCATGAGTCCGTCCTGCAGCTTGGACATGACCTGTTCGACGTTGTCTTTCAAGGCGGAAAATATCTGGTTTGTGTCGCGAATCTGACGTCCTAAGTGGGCAATTTTAAGAGTGACCAAGCCAAACTCATCGTGTCCATGATCATCGCTCGCCAGCAGATCGCCTTCTCCGCGCGTGACGGTGTCCAAATTCAAGTTGATCTGTTTCAACGGGCCCAATGCCAGGTTCGATACGCCTGCCGCCAGAAAAAGTGATAGGACGATCGCTACGCATGAAAAGAAAGCGGCATGCTGAAGGCGCGGTGTCAGTTCATTTCGGAGCAGCACCGTGGAAACGCCAAGGTGTACGCTGCCGAATGGCGCTGAGTCCAGTTCGAGCGGAAGGCTGACGTCATAGACTTTCGCTGGACTGTAAATCAGTTGAATCTGTTTCCAAAAACGTGCGTCGCGAATTTCCCGAAAGTCCGGACGCGGCGACGCGACCTTGCCGACCAAGTCAGGATTCGTCTCAAGAATTGCCTTGCCTTCTACATCGAGCACAGCAGCGTCGTAAATAATCGGCCAATTGCCAACCGCCGAGTCGAGCATGGTGTTTACGTTTGTGTCTGTCTGCAGATACTCAGCAAGGGCGAGGCGTAATTTTTTGGGATCACTGGTGTCGACGCGAGTACTGGTGAGATCAGGTACGGCATTGTTGGCTGCGTCAGCCAGTTGACGCGTCAACAGCGATGCAATTTCGTAGGAAGTCGTCAGTCGTTGGCGAAGAAGCTGAGAAATGTAGATGACGGAGAATGCCAACACCAGGCAGGCAATCATGAACGTGATTGCCAGAACGATTTTAGCTTTGCGGCTCATCAGTTAGAGTCGACGTCGCTGTACCCTGATCAAACCCTCTACCATTCTGAGAGACCTATTCCATGTCCTTCGTTGCTTCCGGTGTTCCAGTGCCGTATTCCTTTAATTTGTTGTGCAGCGTTTTCAGGCTGATCCCAAGGATTTCCGCAGCTTTCGTCTTGTTGTTGCTTGTAGCCTCGAGTGTTTTCAGAATGAGCAACTTCTCCGCCTCTTCGACGGTAGTGCCCACGCCCAATCGAACTGCATCGGGGTCATTCACCGCAGCACGAACGGTTTGACCAAAGCCAGGGGGCAAATGTTTTGTTTCGATCATCGCGCCGTCGCAAACGATAACCGCCCGCTCCAACGTATTGCGAAGTTCTCGCACGTTTCCCGGCCAAGAATAGTTGTTGAAGGCATTGAGAACTGCTTCACTGACGGTGGCGACTTTTCGCGCATGCTTACTGTTCATGTCACGAATGAGCGATTGAACCAGTTCCGGAATGTCGTCCTTGTGCTCACGCAGAGGTGGCATGTGCACGTTAAACACGTTGAGGCGGTAGTAGAGATCCTCGCGGAGTTCGCCCTTCGACACCGCCTCGTCCGGGATCTTGTTAGTAGCAGCTAGGACTCGCACATCCACTGAAGTCTCGACGCGGCTTCCCAAACGCCGCAGTTTGTGGTCTTCGAGGACGCGCAGCAGCTTGGCCTGCGTGCCGATTGGCATCTCGCCAATTTCGTCGAGCAGCAGAGTTCCACCTTCGGCGAGTTCAAAGCAGCCGGTGCGTCGTTCGAGTGCGCCGGTGAAGGCGCCCTTCTCGTGGCCGAAGATCTCGCTTTCTATCAGGGTCTCTGGAATGGCAGCGCAGTTGATCGGAACAAATGGCTTGGTACGACGCGGGCTCAGCTCGTGAATCGTGCGCGCGACAAGTTCTTTGCCGGTGCCGCTCGCTCCCGTAATTAAAACGGATGCGGTGCTGGGAGCGACCATTTCCAGGAGCCGAAAAGTCTCTTGCATCTTTTTAGATGATCCGACGAGCTGTCCCAGCGAACCCGAATCGCGCAGTTTGCGGCGGCTGACTTCCAATTCGACACGCGTGCCGAGCAGTTCCGATGCATTTTGAAGCAGCGATCGGAGCCGCATCGTGTCAATCGGCTTTTGAACGTAATTGAACGCCCCGAGGCGCATTGCGGTCACAGCACTGTCAATTGTGCCTTGAGCAGTAACTAGGATAACCGCCATGGGTTGTTCGAGGTCCTTCACGCGCTCGAGAAGTTCCATACCGCCCATTCGGGGCATTTTTAGATCGGTTACGATGATCGATGGGATCCAAGTCGCGACCTTTTCCATCGCTTCGACCCCATCGCGCGCGGTATCCGTTCGGTATCCCCAAGAGGCGATGAGTTCCCCTAACCCGGTCCGCTCATTTTCTTCATCTTCTACGATTAAGACTCGTTCCTGGCTCATGAGAGAGCCTCTATTCTCAGGCTTAAACCCGATGGCGGCAAGGGCTTGACCGATGCCATGGTTAATTCTAAGAGCTCGAGAACCGACTGTTATCAAACTGAGACGAGCCATTGCATGTCTTGAGGCTGGCAACGAACATTTCGCGCAGAAGTTTTGCGGCTTTCGCGCGCGTTGCTGTAGAATTCGTTGTTCTAATTGACCCGATTTTCTGAAGGTCGGGCTGACTCCCGGTTGCCGTACCTGCAGCGCACACAAGTTCAAGTTCCACGTATCAGTTCCGGAGGATTCTCATGTCGCTTTGTTACCAAGCACGCAAAAGCCTGCGCTGCATTGCCGGGTTCTTGCTGGCCCTGACAGTCGCATCACCCTTGACCCTTGTTGCACAAGATGACACCCCACCGAAGGTTGACATTTTTGTGGGATACCAATGGCTGAATCCCGGCGGAAACGTTCCAGACGGTTTTGATACGAGCGGGGGCCGCATCCCTTTTAAGCTCCCGTCAATCCCTCAGGGCTTGGGCGTAACAGGCGCGTACAACTTCTCGCCGCACTGGGCGTTGGAAGGCGATTACGGCGGGAACTGGAATAAGTTCGCGAACGAGACAACGGCTTCTGTTGGACCGCGATTCATGTGGCGCTCGGAAGGAATCAATTTGTTTGCGCACACCTTGTTGGGATTGAATCGCCTGACGACCAAGACCACCGATCCAAGTAATGGCATCGGCGCGATCCTCGGCGGCGGCATCGATCTTAAGATCTGGAAGCCGCTAAGCCTGCGATTGATCGAAGCCGACTACGTGTGGGCCCGTCACAATTTCGCGGACGAAGTGAGCCCCGCGCAATCGGATTTGCGACGACCAACATTCAACGGCGCGCGCCTGCGCTCCGGCCTCGTGTTCAACTTCGGCGGTGCCCCGCCGATCCCCCCGGCCGCAGCTTGCTCGGTTGATCATGGGGAAGTCATGGTCGGCGAGCCGGTGAAGGCTACCGTTGCAGCCAGCAACTTCAACCCAAAGCACACACTGACCTACAACTGGACGAGTACCGGTGGCAAGGTCAGCGGCACAGATACGACGGCAACGATCGACACAACCGGGATGGCGGGCGGCAGCTATACGGTCACCTCCCATGTTGTTGACGCGAAGATGAAGAAGAATGGCGATGCAACTTGCACTGCCAACTTCACTGTTAAAGAGCCACCAAAGAACCCGCCAACTATGACTTGCTCGGCAAATCCAGCGAGCGTACAGACGGGTAGCCCGGCGACGGTCACTTGCACCTGCAGCAGCCCGGATGGCGTACCGGTGACAGTAGCCGGTTGGAATGCCACGGCTGGAACGCTTTCAGGTGAAGGCAGCACGGCCACTCTGAACACCACCGGAGCTCCGGCTGGTTCGATTACAGTCAATGCAACCTGCACCGATTCGCGTGGTCTCACGGCTGCAGCCTCGACTCAGGTGAACGTGGAGGTTCCGCCTCCTCCGCCGCCGCAATCGAGCAAGTTGAGCGAATGCGACTTCCCGAACCCGAAGAAGCCGTGGCGAGTGGACAACACTTGCAAAGCGGTGCTCGATGACGTGGCTCTGCGCCTGCAGCAAGAGGCTGACGCGAAGCTCGTTATCGTTGGCTTCTCTGACGATGCGGAGAAGAAATTCAAGAACCTTGCTGCCGAGCGCGCCGTTAATTCGAAGGCGTATCTGTCCGGCGGTGAGGCCAAGCAGAACATCGATTCGAGCCGAATCGAAGTACGGACCGGAAGCGGCGGCGGTAAGAAGGCCGAGTACTGGGTCGTACCTGCTGGCGCAACCTTCAATGCGGGCGACACACAACCGGTCGATGAGGCAGCGGTCAAGGCCATCCCAGACCACCCGCGCGCACCGGCTAAAAAGAAGAAGGCCGCGCAGTAACCTGATTGCTTAATAGCAAGAGGCCGACCGGATTTGATCCGGTCGGCCATTTTCATTTTGTGGTCTTAAGTAACTTGCTGTGAGCGTGTTAGGCTGTCAGTCTGGGGCCGCAAGGGATACTTCCGCAGGGGCAAATCGCATCCATGTCTTCAAGAATCGCGTTCGGACGTAAGTGCTTAGTTTTGATGGTCTTGGTTGTGTTAACCAGTGCCGCATGGGCCGGTCAATGGACCGTGTTAGGGCCCGACGGCGGTGACGTGCGAAGTCTGGCGTACGACCCACATAACCCCGATCACATCTTGTTGGGCACCAGTACGGGTGTCTTGTTTACCTCAGTTGATGGCGGCCGCACCTGGGCACGTTTTGTGCAACTCGGCAGCGGAGACGACTTCGTACTGGACCACATCGCGATCAACCCACAAGACTCGAACAACATTTACGTTTCCGCCTGGAGTGTAGTCAATCAGCAGGCCGGTGATCTGTTCCGGACGCGGGACGGCGGAAAGACCTGGGAAACACTCGCTGGCATGCACGGAAAATCGATCCGCGCGATGGCCCTGGCCATGTCCGATTCAAAGGTGATCGTTACTGGTGCCCTGGATGGAGTCTTCCGCAGCAAGGATGGCGGTGACACATGGGAACGGATGTCGCCTGCCGGTCATGCGGAATTGAAAAATATCGAATCGATCGCAGTTGATCCGAAGGATCCGAACACGGTGTATGCCGGCACGTGGCACTTGCCTTGGAAGACGACCGACGGCGGCGCGACCTGGCAGCACATGAACAAAGGCATTATCGATGACTCGGATGTGTTTTCGATCATTGTGGACAAGAGCAATCCGTCAGTTGTTTTTGCCAGCGCTTGCTCGGGGATCTACAAGAGCGAAACCGGTGGACAGCTTTTCAAGAAAATCCAGGGCATTCCGTTTTCGGCACGCCGTACTCGTGTGTTGAAGCACGACCCCAGCAACAGCTCGAACGTGTATGCGGGGACTACAGAAGGCCTTTGGAAGTCGATGGACGCGGGACAGACTTGGAAGCGCGTCACCAACCCGGAGATTGTTGTTAACGATGTATTCGTTGACCCACGCAATTCGAACCGCGTGTTGCTCGCCACCGATCGCAGTGGCGTGATGGCAAGCGAAAACGGAACAGCAACTTGGACGTCGTCCAACCGCGGATACACGCACCGCTACGTGACATCCATTCTCGCGGATCATAAAGACCCGCAGATTATGTACGTGGGTGTCGTTAATGACCGAGAGTGGGGCGGCGTCTTTTACTCCCGCGATGGCGGCCGCAGCTGGTTGCAGAAGAGTTCCGGTCTCCAGGGCCGAGATGTGTTCAGCCTCAAACAAAGCACCAACGGATCCTTGGTAGCTGGTACGAACCGCGGCATGTTCATGCTGGACGTCGCTGGTACAACCTGGCGTCCGATCAACTCCATCGTTAATGAGAAAGTTGTGACCAAGACAGTGAAGAAGGGCAAGAAGAGCACGGTCGCGACCACGCGTATTCCTGAAAAATCGGTGCTCGAATCCAAAGTAAGCGATGTCGAAATCGATGGCGACCGTTGGCTCGCTGCTACCGCTTCTGGCATCTTCACTAGCTCCAACCAAGGCAAAACTTGGCAAGGTGGCCCAGTCATGGGCACAAAGGACTTCATCTCAGTTCGCGCGAATGGGCCGGTTTTGGTCGCTGCGACCAGAACCACCGTTCTCGTTTCAACCGACAAAGGCACTTCCTGGAAGCAAGCTCCGTTGGCGTCATTTATTACCAGCATCCGCGGCGTGACCATCACACCGGACGAGCAAATCCTAGTGGCTTCGCGTGAAGGCGCATTCCGCTCGGGAGACAACGGCGCAAGCTGGGAGCACGCTGTGAATGGCTTGCCGTCGAAGGACATTACTTCGATCGCCTACGACAGCACCCGCAAACGCTTGTTAGCAACCAGCGACGCAACCGGCGTTGTCTTCATGAGTGCCGATAGCGGGCGAACCTGGACTCGCGGTCCCGACTCGGGCTTCCCGCTGCGTCGGATCAGCGTTATCCATGGCCGCTATGTTGCGGCAACACCGTTCGATGGCGTGATTGTTCAGCCTGAAAGCGAGCCGCAAAGTGCCGCGGTCGATGGGTCCAGCCGCTAGGCTGAACTCGAGCGCATTTTCACCACGGAGAGGTCCCAATGACCTCTCCGTTTGCCTTTGTGGTAGGCCCCTCGGTGAAAGCAAAAAATACATGATTTTCCCCATCGCATCCTGGTAAGTCGTTTAGATGCCTCACGCCCAAGTGGCAATTGCCGTGCCCACTTAGTCGTAAAGCGAAGATCGTTTCCACCCACTGTATGAGTTGTTTTCGGCTTCTGAAGATTGGTTGTTTAGTGACGCTTCTGGCACTCGGAGTCGCGTGCGCTCGCCAATCCAGCTTGGAAACTCCGCCACTAAGCAGTCTCGGCCAGCCTGGAGACGAGCATTCGTTGCCGTTTGACCAGCAGGGAAGCAAGACCGCCCGGTCGTTTGTTCCGGCAGAGGAGCTACCTGCGGGAACTTCCATAACTGTGCGGCTGCAACATGCTGTTTCGAGCCAGACCTCCCAAATTGGAGACCGTTTCCAGGCTTTGGTCGATGAGCCAGTAGTTGTCGACGGGCGAACGTTGTTAGGCCGAGGCGCAAAGGTTGAAGGCACCGTAATCGCCGTCAGATCATCTACGGGTTCGGTGAGTCCGGGCTACCTGCGACTGACGTTGTCGAGTCTGTACGTAAACGGCGATCCGATCTCCCTAGCGACCAACAGCATTTTTTCGAAAGCTGGCTCTCACCGAAAACGAACACCTTCCTCGGGTCCTCGCGATGCTACTGCCGGAAATGGTGCGCTGGTGGGTGCCTCACTGGGAGAGACCAGCCAGCCAAGTGCCTCCGAACCGAGGGACGTCAATTTCGCGGTACAGCATCGACTCACGTTTCGGCTGACACAGCCGGTTCGCCTGAAGGACTAAGCCCATCCCATTTTGGAAGTCGACACCAACCCATCTACCTCGCATCTGGATCGCCGTGTTTAACCATCACAAAGTGAAGTGACCCGCGCACTTAGCCTCGGTGTATTGGAATTTGTATCCTGTTTTGGCATTCGAGTAGCTTCTTCCGTAAGCCGCCTCGAGCTAGCGCAATCTCCCGTTTTGGGCTTGGACTTCTCCGAAAGCCACGCCACCCAAGTAGCCTATGTCACAGTCGATCACCAGTTTCGTAGCTGGCGCTCTTCTGGTCGACCCTGATAGTCCCCTCCCGACCAGAGACGCCCACCTGTGTTTTGAATCCCTGCTCCAGGCCGCTTCAATCGGTATCTCTTTTTCGCACGTTGACCGACGAATTTTCAGAAGCAATTCCGCATTCGATCGCATGCTGGGTTACAGACCCGAAGAGCTCTATGGCTTGGATCTTCGAGATTGCATTCATCTCGAAGACGTAGAGGCCGAAAATACGCGGCTTCGCGCTTTGCTGTCAGGGGAAAGGGATTCCTACAAGTCGGAACTACGCTATCTCCGAAAGGACAAAACCTTTTTTTGGGGAAGCAACGCTGTCGTTTTGGTCCGGACAGATGACGGAGTTCCAGTGGCGATCATCGACATGCTGGAAGACATCACCGAATATAGGCAGGCTCAAGATCAACTGGCAGAAGCACAGAAATTGGAAGCGATCGGGCGATTGGTGGGAGCCGTAGCGCATGATTTCAACAATCTATTGACGGGCATCATGCTGTATTGCGACTTGATGTCCGCAGAGACTGAGCCAGATTCTCGCGTTTATCGCCACGCCAGCGAAGTTCATTTGGCAGCCGAACATGGTGCGGCCTTGGTTCGACAGTTATTGACGATCACCCGCAAACACGTAGTCGACCTGATACCAATTTGCCTGAACGATACCGTCACTTCGATGCAGAACTTGCTGAACCGGCTGATCGGCGAGCAAATTCAACTCGTCTTCGATCTGGATCCATCCCTGCCCCAGGTCTTGATGGACCCTACTCACGCGCAGCAGGTCGTCCTGAACCTTGTTTTGAACTCCAGAGATGCCATGCCGGGAGGCGGCCGCGTCGTCATAGGCACGCGGACTTGCGAGCAGCCCACGCGTACTGAAGGACAGACGCGCCAACTTGTCTCACTTGCGGTAACGGATGACGGCTGTGGCATGGATGCCGAGACTAAGACGCGATTGTTCGAGCCGTTCTTCACAACCAAGGAAGCGGGTAAGGGAAACGGCCTCGGGCTGGCGACTGTCTATCGAATCGTGCATGACGGCGGCGGAAGCATCTCGGTCGACAGCGAACTGGGACAAGGCTGTCGCATTGAGCTCGTCTTACCTGCTGTGATCAAGTTTGGGCGCACTCAAAGCGAATCGCACACGCTTGCACACATCCAAAACGCGAAAGGCTAGGAGCAATATGCCTTGTTCGGAAGCAGTCATGAAACCTTCGCCCCACGAGGGGACAAATTTCCTGAACTTACTTCTAGTAGACGATGAGCGCGCCGTGCGCGAAGCATGTCGCGACGTCGCTGAAGGGCTGGGTTTCAATGCTTTCACCGCGGCTTCTGCGGAAGAAGCCTATCGTCTCCTCGATAGCCAGAACATCGACGTTGTTTTACTCGACCTGCGCCTGCCGGGCGCAAACGGCATCGATGCGTTACTCGAACTGAGAGAGCGGCGTCCTGATCTGGTAGTGGTCGTCATGACTGGTTTCGCAACGGTACAGTCTGCGGTCCAGGCGATGAAGGAAGGCGCCTATGACTACGTCACGAAGCCCTTCACCAAGGACGAGCTGAGTCTGCTCTTGGAGCGAGTCACCAACCATTTGCGTCTCAAGAGTGAAAATCGAACATTGCGGGAACGCATAAAGTCGAAGCAGGGTTTTGGAAACATCATCGGATCCGCACCCGAAATGGAAAAGATTTATCGAATCATCGGCAAGGCGGCGCATAGCAACCATCCAGTATTGATTCTGGGTGAAAGCGGGACTGGAAAAGAATTGGTAGCGCGTTCGATCCACTTTTCAGGTCCGTACCGAGATAAGCCATTTATTCCTGTCGATTGTGGCTCCCTTGTTCCAACATTGGTAGAGAGCGAACTGTTTGGCTACGTGAAGGGAGCATTTACAGGAGCCTCGCAGACCAAAGATGGGCTGCTTTCCATCGCGCAGGGCGGAACAATCTTTCTTGATGAGATTGGAGAATTGCCCATTGATCTCCAAGCCAAGTTGCTGAGAGCGATCCAGGAAAAAGAGATACGGCCAGTTGGGAGTACGCGGCGTATACCGATCGATGTGAGAATTCTGGCCGCGACAAATAGAGATCTCGAACACGCCGTTTCACAGGGGACATTCAGAAAAGATCTGTACTTCCGTCTCAATGTTCTTTCGGTAAAAATTCCTCCTCTTCGTGAGCGGCGTCAAGACATCCCCCTGCTTGTCGGACACTTTTTGGATCGACTCTCCCGAGAAGCAGGCATGGAGAGGATGCTTACCGACGACGCGATGAAAGCGCTGCTCGCCTACGACTGGCCTGGGAACGTCCGCGAGCTTGAAAATTGCCTGGAACGTTCCTGTGCCATGACCACTGCTCCGCTGATGCAGCTTCGCGACCTTCCCACATATATTCACGGGATGCCTGCGGAACAGCCGGGATCTGTGAGGGTCCAGCGCAAGATTATGCCCATGGCCGAGCTGGAAAAACAGACGATCATGAGCGCGCTTGCACAACTCAATGGCGATAAGCTTCTAGCCGCTCGTCTCCTCGGAATCGGGAAAACCACCCTCTACCGAAAGTTGAAGGAGTACAGTTCCCAAACCTGAGTTGGGAATTCCATCTCGGAACCGGCGACGGGAGCGGCTGTTTTCAAGCCCAGTGTTTTGAAAGCCATACGGTGGTTCGATACGTGCTGTTGGAATGCCATGATCTTGCTCGTTTCTCCGCACGCTAATGTTCGCGAATGCGCCGCGCTAATAGGCCACACTTTCGGTGAAGCCACTGATGCTAGCGACAGTCTCGACCATGCGACCGGTCGCCTCCGCGAACAAGAATATTCAACGGTGGTGTTTGACCAGACGTTGGTCGACTCCGAACCCGAAAGTGCCGACTCCGCTCTGCAGCACATCGGCACAGCCATTCCCATTTTCATCAACTTTGGGGTAAGCAATCTAGCCAGAGTTCTAAAGGAGATGAAGACTGCGATACAGCGTTGACGACTGGATGAACACGCCGCGCGACAGCGGGCTGAGCAAACTCTTCGCGCGGAACTTTCAGGCATTGTTACGGCAATGCTGTTGTCCTGTCAGCTTGCCTTGGATCGGGAAGTCGCCGTTGATGTCCACTATGCCAAGCTCCACGCTGTTCACGACCTCGCGCTGGAGTTGAAATCCAAGCTGACGATGGAACACTAACGGCAATGAGAGCTCTCTCCAGCAAGTTTCCTATGGAATCTGTGACTTACGGAAGATCTTCCCAATCAAGCCACTGAGACACTAAAATGCCTCAAATGCCACCTCGATCGAAGAGGTCGGCGGTAAGACCTTCCTTTCCCAGGGAGTTGCATGCGGGTTCTGGTCACAACCGATACTGTCACTGGCACGTGGACTTATACCCGCGAGCTCGTGAGCGGACTTGTCAGTCAGGGCGCGCGCGTGACGCTCGTCAGTTTCGGTGAAATTCCGCTCCCAGAACAGATCAGCTGGATGGGTCTACTTCATGGGCTCGAATATCGCCCCACAGCGTTTCGACTGGAGTGGATGCAAGAGGGCGAAGCGGATTTTAAAGACGCGTCGAACTACCTGACCGGTATTTGCCGAGAGCAGCGGCCCGATATCTTCCATACAACGCAGTTTTGTTTCGGCACCCTGCCGGTCCAGGTTCCCAAAGTTGTGGTGGCTCAGGGAGACTTGGTCAGCTGGTGGCTCGCTGTCCATGGGCGCGAACCAAAAGAATCCCGCTGGATGCGGTGGTATCGCGACACGGTAACGCGCGGCTTGCTCGGTGCAGATTTGGTTGTAACGCCGACTCAGTGGATGCAGGAAATGCTGGCAAAGTCTTATGTTCGGCCGCCGGACACTGCCGTTGTTCACAATGGCAGAAATCCTATCTTCTTCAACCCCTACGTCACGAAGGAAGAGTCAATCCTGTCGATCGGGCGCCTTTGGGACGCCGGTAAACAGGTCAACCTGCTTACCCAGCAGAGACACGCATTCCCGGTTTGCATTGTTGGCGCGGATCACCCTGTAGCCTCCCCGCGACTTCCGATACGAGCTGACGTGAAGGTTTCTACCGAAGAACTCTGCGTGGCGCTTAAGGGGCCGCAGACTGAGAATCAATTGCGGTTGCTCTATAGCAAGGCGCCGATATTCGCGGCGACCGCCCGCTACGATCCGATGGGCTTGAGCGCGATTGAAGCTGCTCTTTCTCGCTGTGCTTTGGTGGTCAACGATATTCCCAGCTTCCGCGAGAGTTGGGGTGACGCAGCGCTTTATTTCGAAACCAATGACGGGGCCGGATTATCTGATGCACTTCGTCTGCTCAGTTCAGATCGCGAACTTTGTCGAGGCTATGCATCCCGGGCTTATCAACGGGCGCGCGAGCGTTTCACCGCCGCGCGTATGACGTCTTCATACCTTGAACTTTATCGCGGACTGCTTGGCACGAAGACTTCGGCAGTTGCCTGAAACCCCGGGCGACCTGATCGCGTGAATCCCCTTAAACTCCGTTACACCTGCGATAATCAGTCCGGAGGTATTTATGGCTCAAATCAAAATTACGCTCAGGCCGAACGGCCCTTATAGAGTGGAGGCGCCGGAGGGTTCGATTGAGTTGGTGGACGCCAACGGCAATCAGTACGATCTAACTGGTAAGCCTGCATTTTCCCTGTGTCGCTGCGGCGCTAGCGTCAACAAGCCTTTCTGCGACGGCACCCACAGCAAGATAGGATTCATGGCAGCCGAAGCGGCTGTCAAAGCTGAGGGTTAGCGCGTTTCGATCCCCATACACCTCGCTCCGTTCCAAATCTCATCCGCACTGTCGCCTGACAATGTCGTCAGTTTGGGCCTGCCCACGATTCAGCAGGCCCGAAACCGATGCACAATGCGTGGTTGGCTCAACCTTACTTTAAAATGGTAAACTTTTGCGCCAGAGGGCCCCTGTGAGCGAATCACAAGACCGAGACCTAGGTATGAATCGCCGCATTTCGCGGCGTGATTTTCTAAATGGCATGGCAATCACGGCGGGGGCGGCGCTAGTCCCTCCTCATCTCTGGGCCACATTCAGCGACGACAATCCCTATCGCGATCAGAACTCGCCAGGCTACTATCCGCCCGCTCTCACTGGTCTTCGTGGAAGTCATCAAGGGTCATTCGAAGTTGCACACAGCGTTCGCGATGGCGACTTCTGGGAAAAGGCAGGCAAGCCACTCGAAACCGGCGAAACTTACGACCTGGTGATTGTGGGCGGCGGTATCAGCGGGCTAAGCGCGGCACACTATTTTCGGAAGGTGGTGGGCGAGAAGGCGCGAGTCCTTATTCTCGACAACCACGATGACTTCGGCGGGCACGCCAAGCGCAATGAGTTTCATCGCGACGGCAACATGCGACTCGGATTTGGTGGAACATTCTCGATTGAAAGTCCCTCGCCCTACAGTGCGGTCGCAAAGGCCATGATCAGTGAATTGGGGATCGATGTCCCATCGCATGCGAAATACTTCAAGAGGGATTTGTACAAATCATTGGGTCTGAAACCGCAAATCTTTTTTGACAAGGAAACGTTTGGTGCGGACAAGTTAGTTGTGAATCCGTCGCCCCAATATGGCGGCGAGACAGTGGTCGATAACGTTCCCGGCGCTTCTGAAGCGTGGAAGAGCTTTATGGCGGATGCACCGCTCTCGGAGGCAGCGCGGAAAGACTTTTTGCGGCTAAGCCAGGAAACGAAAGACTATTTTCCGGGCCTCGGCTCCGAAGAGAAGAAGGCGAAGCTGGCTAGAATCAGCTACGCCAAATTTCTCACCGAGATGGTTGGAGTTGATCCTCAGGTCGTCAAGGTGTATCAGGCGGCGCCTCATCCCCTCTTTGGTGTCGGCATCGATGCCGTTGCCGCACAAGATGCGTGGGGTCTCGGTCTTCCTGGTTTTGCCGGCATGAAGTTAGATCCTGCCCCTGGCAAGGGAATGAATCGTGACGCGATTCGCAACGAAGAAGCCGATCGTTACTTCTTTCACTTCCCTGACGGGAACGCTAGCATCGCGCGCTTGATTGTTCGACAACTGATCCCCAACGCGATTCCGGGGAGCTCTGCCGTTGACGTTGTTACAGCGCAAGCCAACTACGCGAAGCTGGACAGCGATGCGAATGCAGTGCGGATACGCCTTAATAGCACTGTGGTGCGCGTCAAACACAATGGCGACCCTGCGACTGCCAAAGAAGTTGAGGTGACGTACTCGCAAGGCGGTAAGTTGCGTACGGTGAAGGGCGCCAACTGTGTCCTTGCGTGCTGGCACGTTGTGATTCCATATATTTGTCAGGAGTTACCCGAGAAGCAAAAAGAAGCCCTTCATTTCGCTCAGAAAGTGCCGTTGCTTTATACCAACGTTGAACTTCGAAACTGGACTTCCTTTCAGAAGCTCGCGACGAACTCCGTCTATGCCCCCGGTTCCTACCACACAGGCGTCAATCTCGACCTGCCGGTGAGTATCGGGGAGTATGAGTGCACCACGAAACCCGAAGACCCGATCGTGGTTCACATGATGAAGGCGGCTTGCAAGCCGGGGCTTCCCGCACGAGAACAGCACCGAATGGGACGAGTGCAGTTGTACAGCACCACATTCGAAACCTTTGAGAGAAACATCCGCGACCAATTGTCGCGTACCCTTGCCGCCGGAGGCTTCGACCCGGCGCGGGACATCACTGCGATCACAGTCAATCGCTGGCCTCACGGATACGCCTACGAGTACAACTCACTCTTTGATGAGTTCTGGCTCAACGGAGGTGAGACACCATGCGAAGTCGCTCGCAAGCCGCACGGCCGAATCTCAATCGCAAATTCCGACGCTGCTGCCTATGCTTACACCGATGCCGCGATCGATCAGGGATATAGGGCTGTGCAAGAAATCACCGCAAAGCGCTAATGCGCCTTGTGCGCGCAGCGCGGGCGAGACAATCAATCAATCAATGAATGGTCCGCGTCTTCCGCGTCATGTAGTCCAAGAGTAGGTACTGGCCCAGGGTGTATGGGGTAGTGAAGTAGGCCTTTCCGCGGCACATCTGCGTGACTTTCTGAACAAACTGAATGAGCCCGTAGTCAGATGCGAGCATAAACGTGTTGATCAGTATGCCCGCCCGCTTGCACTTCGAGACTTCTTCGAGAGTTTCGCTGACCACTAACGGGTCCAGTCCAAAGGCATTCTTGTAGATACGTCCGTCCTCGAGCGTCAGAGCCGAGGGTTTTCCGTCCGTGATCATGACGATCTGCTTCATATCTTTGCGCTGACGTTGCAGGATCCGCTGCGCCATTCGGAGCCCTTCGCGCGTGTTCGTGTAGTAAGGGCCGACCTTGACGCGAGCCAGTTGAGAGAGGGGAACTTCTTCCGCGGAGTCATGAAACAACACAAGCGATAGCGAATCGCCCGGGTACTGCGTGCGAATCAGTTGTGATAACGCCATCGCCACTTTCTTGGCGGGAGTGAAACGGTCCTCCCCGTACAGGATCATCGAGTGAGAGCAATCCAGCATCACAACAGTCGCACACGACGATTGATACTCACACTGATGTACCTGCAAATCGGAATACTCGATATTCAACGGAAGATCGAGTCCATCTCGTTGGATCGCGTTCGAAAGAGTCGCGGTGATATCCAGGTTCAGAGTATCGCCAAATTCATATGGTTTTGAAGATCCACTCGCTTCGATGCCGGTAGCCATGTCGCGCGTATCGTGACGACCGAAACTCGACTTCCCGAGCGAACCCAGCAAGTCTCGTAGCGCCTTGAAACCAAGGAAGTCCAGGCTTTTATCGGTGATCTCAAACTTCGCCTGCTGTGGGCTGTCGCCGAGTTGCCCACCAGCGCTGGAACTCCGCGAGGGATCATCCGGCGGATCTTCGATGGAGATAAAGTCCTCCTGCTGCATTCGCTCGATCAGCTGTTCGATGAGATCCTCGAGAGTTCCATCCATCTGCATTTGCTGCAGACGTTCGCGCATTTCTTCATCAAGCAAGTCACTCTCAGTCAGCGCGCGTTCGATTGCATTTCGCAGGTCGTCGAGAGTTTGCTCGCTCTCCGGAAGTTCGTAGTACATGTCGTTCTGAAAGCCACTCTGCAGCAGATAGTCCGAAAGAGCGCTGAGCAGATCCTCCATGCTCATCTCGCCCGCCGGATCTGGCACGTACTTGGAATACTTGATGCGTTTCATAAAAAATCTGCGGTTTCGGCGCGATGGGCTGCGATGGTCTTCACCGCACGCCTGGCTCTAGTTAGTTGTAAGGCCTTCTCCCACGCATTCGTGGCTCTTCCGGTTCGAAGGGTTTTTCAACACGCTTGGGTTGTTTTTCCCCAGCAGTGAAAATGCGCTCTTCGCTACGTCCGATTCGCTTGTGCGCATGGAGGCCTTCCAGAATGAACTCCGCGGCCGAGACTTGTATCTCCGGAGCGTCCTTGGGACCGACGTTGAGCTTGGTGATCTTCTCCATCAGGCCCTGGATACCTTGCAAAGACTCGCGCACATCGGTTGCGGCCGCTGAGTCAGCGAGTTGAATTTCCCCGCCCAGGTCGAACCATTGCACGATCTGGTTCATATTCGCGCCGTTGAAATAGTCGTCATAAGTTTTTGCGACCGCCGTGCGAATCAGTTCACGGGCCACGCTGTCCGCGCCCTTCAACTCGCCCTCGTACTCGAGCTCGAGTTTGCCTGTGATCGCAGGCATGGCTGCATAGACATCGCTTAGCCGCGGGACAACGTTTTGCTCGCCGTGTTGTATGGCGCGCCGTTCAGCGTTCGAGATCACATTTTCCATACACGAAATTGGTAGACGCTGGCTGACGCCCGAACGCTTGTCGATCTTCTTGTCTTCCCGTGCAACAAACGCAATGCGTTCGATCACCTCCTGTACATATTTCGGCAGGTGCAGGCGATTCCCATTGCGCTTTGTCCACGCCTCTTGGGCGGTAATTGACACTCCTTCTTCCACGGTTGCGGGGTAGTGTGTGCGGATTTCGGATCCAATACGATCTTTGAGGGGAGTGATGATCTTGCCGCGCGCCGTATAGTCCTCAGGGTTGGCACTGAAGACGAGTGCAACATCCAGCGGCAGGCGAATTGGGTATCCCTTTATCTGAACATCTCCCTCCTGCATGATGTTGAAAAGCCCGACTTGGATCTTTCCCGCAAGATCGGGCAATTCGTTAATGGCGAAGATGCCGCGGTTGGCCCGCGGCAGCAGGCCATAGTGAACAGTGAACTCACTGCCAAGCTCATGCCCGCCACGTGCCGCTTTGATCGGATCGATATCGCCGATCAGGTCCGCAATGGTCACGTCGGGAGTGGCGAGCTTCTCGACATAGCGATCATCGCGGGACAAGTAAGCGATGGGCGTGGCATCGCCCTCGCGCGTTACAAGGTCATGGCATCGCCGGCAAATCGGGTCGTACGGATTATCGTGAATTTCGCAGCCCGCGATGTACGGGGTTTGTTCGTCCAGCAGGGAAGTGAGTGCGCGAAGGATGCGGCTTTTGGCCTGTCCGCGCAAACCTAGCAGGATAAAATTGTGCCGCGACAGTACAGCGTTGATGATTTGCGGAACGACTGTGTCATCGTAACCAACGATTCCGGGGAACATCGGGCCGCCTGTACGCAGTCTTGCGACGAGATTTTCCCTCAACTCATCCTTCACCCTGCGAGTACGCAAACGTTGTTCGGAAAATGGACTGGTTCGCAATTCGCCGAGTGTGCGCGGAGAACCCATGGCTACAACCCCCAGAGAAAACGTCCTTGAGCGGATTATACGCCGCGCGAGATGCGGCTCGATCGTGACTCGGGCGTGCCACATGAAAATGTGCGCGGGAGTTTAAAACGCTTCGCGCATTGCACTGACAGGAAAGAAATTCTCTGAACATCAGTGTCCGTGGCCATTTCCGCTCGCTTTGTGCTTCACTCGAACGGCGCGGCGGAGATTTGGCAAAAGCGTTTCGAAATAAGTGATCACGGTCTGCACGCGCTTGGCTTCCGATCGCATTGCCAGCAACGCCTGTTTGAAATCGAGATCCAGGGGCAATGTACCTGCCATGCGGAAGGCGAGTGTTCCCGGCTCAGAGTCGGGCAGGTCCGGGTCCGCGCCAGCGAGACCCATTATTTCCGCATGTAATTTCAATGCGTGCTCAACTTCTGCTTGCGTCGGTTGAGCGCCTTCATCATCGATATACAACACTTCTGCGCGCAGAAAAGACCGCTCCTGATTCACTTCGAGCACCTCAAATCGGCGCTTCCCTTGAGTGACGATATCCAGTTTTCCATCTGGATGCTTCTTCGTGACCGCCAAAATTTCCGCCGTGCAGCCGATCTCGGACACACCTTCGTCCTGTGAGCGAACCACGCCGAACGGAGTTTGCTCAGCGAGGCATTCCCCAATCATTTCTTTGTACCGCGGCTCGAAGATATGAAGTGGAAACGGTACTCCCGGCAAAAGCACAGCTTCGAGTGGGAATAAAGGGAGAAGGGAACTCACGAAACCTCCGGCTCGGCATGAATTGACTGCAGAATAATCCTGAATTGTACGCCACAGCTTGACTTGGGATATCTCATCAGCATAAAAGCCAAACATGGAACTTGCGGACAAAGTTGCCGTAATAACTGGTGCCTCGATGGGAATCGGTGAAGCCATCGCCAAATTATTCCTGGAGCGTGGGGCGCGCGTCGTTCTGCTTTCTCGCGACGCGAATCGCGCGGAAAGCGCGCGTGCCCGAATCGGGCAACCAGACCGGACTCTCGCCCTCTCGTGCGATGTTCGCAATCGCGAAGAAATCGATCGTGTACTCGGGCTGACGCTTCATCACTATGGTCGCATCGATATCTGGGTGAACAACGCCGGCTTTGGCATGGCCGACTCGGCCGCTGACATGGATATGAGCGTCTGCCGCGACCTCTTTGACACGAACTACTTCGGGGCGGTTGCTTCCATGCAGGCGGTCATCCCGATCATGCACCAGCAGGGTGGCGGGGCAATCATCAACGTCTCCAGCGTGGCCGGACACGTTCCTCTCCCATTCAATGGTGCTTACTCGGCCAGCAAGTTTGCGATGAATGCATTGGGGAAAGGTGCGCGGATTGAACTGAAGGATGAAAATATTGACGTGCTGACGGTTTGCCCCGGCTATGTGCGAACGAATTTTCAGGAAAATATCGTGCGTGGCAAAACAGGTAAACGCGTTCGACCCGACTCGGTGCGAGGTATCACCGCTGAGCGAGTCGCTCGGGCAACTCTGCAGGGATATCTGAAGAGGAAACGAGAAGTGGTTGTCCCGTGGACGATGCACCCGGTAATCAAACTCTATCAACTCTTCCCTGGAATCGTAGAATGGGGAATGGTCCGCATGTTAGAGAAGCGGAAGACCTCTGCAACGCCGTCGTCATCTTCACAATGAATCTGAACACCATTCTCAGAGAAGCATTCCAGGCACTCAAGCGCCATCGAATTCGAAGTGTTTTGACGATCCTCGGAATCGCCGTGGGCATCGGAGCGTTCATCTGTGTGATTGCGATTGGACACGCCGGAACAAGCAAAATTGAAGATCAGCTACAAAGCTTAGGCGACAACTTCATCTGGATCGAAGCGGGGAGCCGAACTCGCGGTGGACTTCGCTTGGGAGCCCGCGGCACTCGTTCGCTCATCATGCGCGACGCGGAAGCAATCGTTGGCCAAGTCCCAATGATTAAGAGTATGTCGCCCAACGTCGATGGTCGCATTCAGGTCGTGTACGGCGGGGAGAACTGGGCTACGCAATATCGTGGCGTGAGCCCTGAATTTCTCGAGATTCGTCGGTGGACCGTTCGGTCTGGACAGTTCTTTACGCACGCCGACCTTGAGGCGGACGCGCCCGTCTGTGTTCTGGGACATACGGTGGCAGAAAGTCTTTTTGATATCGAAGATCCCGTCGGAAAAACCGTTCGTCTAAGCACGTTGCCATGCAAGGTGGTGGGCGTCCTCGAGGCAAAAGGATTTTCAGCCACCGGACAAGACCAGGATGACTTCGTGGTAATGCCTTGGACGACGGTGCAGAAGCGCATTACGGGAACCTACTGGCTCGATGACATATTTCTCTCGGCCGCTTCACGAGAAGCCATGCCTGAAGCAACGCGCCAGATCACGG